>ERZ772886.383-NODE-383-length-43873-cov-6.167100_pt1 | contig 43873 bp, 42 predicted proteins | sample MGYA00512128_ERZ772886 | MGnify/ENA primary metagenome ERZ772886 (study PRJEB29015, sample SAMEA2737698) | human gut metagenome | biome: human gut; feature: human-associated habitat; material: faeces | place: China | collected 2012 ... | reverse complement strand
TGCGGTGAATTTTATCAACTGCCTGAAACACACCAAAGGACGGTGGAGGGGAGTTCCTTTTGAACTTCTGCCTTGGCAGGATGAGATCATCCGCACAATCTATGGAACAGTAAAAGAAAACGGATACAGGCAGTACAACACCTGTTACTGTGAGATACCAAAGAAAAACGGAAAGTCCGAACTGGCAGCAGCCATCGCACTGTATATGACATGCGGTGACGGTGAGTGGGGAGCAGAGGTCTACGGATGCGCTTCCGACAGGCAGCAGGCTTCCATCGTATTTGATGTTGCGGTGGATATGGTGGACCAGTGTCCGGCACTGAAAAAGAGGATAAAGCCTGTCATGTCCGTAAAGAGACTTGTTTATAAACCGACCAACAGTTTCTATCAGGTGCTGTCGGCAGAGGCATATACCAAGCATGGCCTGAATGTCCATGCGGTGATTTTTGATGAGCTGCATGCACAGCCGAACCGAGAACTGTTTGATGTCATGACCAAGGGTTCCGGTGATGCAAGAACACAGCCTTTGTTCTTCCTGATCACGACAGCCGGAACAGACCGGAATTCGGTGTGTTTTGAACAGCATCAGAAGGCTCTGGATATCATTGAGGGAAGAAAAATCGACCCGACATTTTATCCCGTGATATATGGTGCTTCCGATGACGATGACTGGTCGAGTGAGGATGTGTGGTATAAAGCCAACCCTTCACTCGGATATACGATAGATATTGAAAAAGTGCAGAATGCCTATATCAGTGCAAAGGAAAATGCAGCAGAGGAGAACGTATTCCGGCAGCTCCGTCTGAACCAGTGGGTAAAACAGAGCACCAGGTGGATGCAGATGGATAAGTGGGATGCCTGTTCCTTTGCCGTGAAAGAGGAGGAGCTTCTCGGAAGGGAATGCTATGGCGGACTCGACCTTTCAAGTTCCACGGATATCACGGCATTCGTGCTTGTGTTCCCGCCAAGGAATGATACGGAGAAATATGTGATTCTTCCGTATTTCTGGATACCGGAGGATAACATGAGGCTGCGTGTACGAAGGGATCATGTCCCATATGATGTATGGGCAGCAGAAGGGTGTTTAAAGACCACGGAAGGAAATGTCATCCATTATGGATTTATTGAGCAGTTCATTGATGAACTTGGCACGAAGTTTCATATCAAGGAGATCGCATTTGACCGATGGGGAGCTGTGCAGATGGTGCAGAACCTTGAAGGTATGGGATTTACCGTTGTTCCGTTCGGACAGGGTTATAAAGATATGAGTCCACCGACAAAAGAACTGATGAAACTGACATTGGAGGAGCGGATCGCACATGGCGGACATAAGGTGCTGCGTTGGATGATGGATAATGTGTTTGTCCGTCAGGACCCGGCGGGAAACATCAAAATGGATAAGGAAAAATCCACGGAGAAGATTGACGGGGCCGTTGCAACCGTTATGGCACTTGACCGTGCAATCAGAAATGAAGGCAGTGACGGAAGCGTGTATGATGACAGGGGCATTCTTGTATTCTGATGCAGCCGTGTATGATTCTGTAAAATCATAATCCGGCTGCATGTTTCTGTGTTAAGATATAGGAAAAGCACAGGGAGGCATTTCATATGCAGGAAGAATTTTTTATGAACAGTATGGAAAAAGACCCCAAACTTAGCGGTGAGCACGGGGCGAAGACAAGGAAGTCCCTTGCACTGAAAGCGGAGGAGATCCTCGGACTGGATCTGGAAACAGTGGTAGCGGATGATGACCTTATGTATGATTCGCTGATGAAACTGAAACCGCTTGAGAACCCAAAGAAAAATCCAATGCAGAATGCACTGAGAAAATATTATTACTACAGGAATGGGAAAGAGTTCCCACGACTGAACAATTATCAGAGATGATCAGGAACGGCACTTCTTCGGAGGTGCTTTTTTTGTACCCATTTTTTAGGAGGTGTCACATGGGAATTAAGAGTTTATTCGGATTCGGACAGGCAAGGGATAAGCCTGTGGATAAGGCAGCAGATGCAGGATATTCATTTCTGTTTGGAAGGACAACAAGCGGAAAGCCTGTCAATGAAAGAACTGCAATGCAGACCACGGCAGTATATGCCTGTGTCAGAATCCTTGCGGAGGCAGTCGCATCCTTACCTCTTCATGTATATGAATATCAGGATGACGGAGGCAAGAAGCTGGTGCATGACCATCCGCTATATTATCTGCTCCATGATGAGCCGAACCCGGAGATGACTTCATTTGTGTTCAGGGAAACACTGATGAGTCATCTTTTAATATGGGGAAATGCCTATGCGCAGATCATAAGGGATGGTGCCGGAAGGGTGCTTGGCCTGTATCCGCTTCTTCCTGACAAGATGGAAGTGCAGAGGGATGACAGGGGAAATATCTATTATGTGTATTCCAGAAACAGTGATGAAAATCCCATGTTCAAGGAATACGGCAACATCAAGCTGAAAGCCGAGGATGTACTTCACATTCCGGGACTCGGATTTGACGGTCTGATCGGTTATTCACCGATTGCGATGGCAAAGAACGCTGTCGGCATGACGCTTGCCTGTGAGGAATACGGTGCGAGTTTCTTTGCAAACGGTGCGAATCCGGGCGGTGTTCTGGAACATCCGGGAGTGCTGAAGGATCCGTCCAAGGTCAGGGAATCTTGGAACTCCGTGTACCGTGGTGTGAATAATGCACACAAGATCGCGGTGCTTGAGGAAGGCATGAAGTACCAGCAGATAGGAATACCGCCGGAAGAAGCACAGTTCCTTGAGACAAGGAAATTCCAGATAAATGAAATAGCAAGACTTTACAGGATACCGCCACACATGGTCGGTGACCTTGATAAATCGAGCTTTTCGAATATAGAGCAGCAGTCCTTGGAGTTTGTGAAATACACACTGGACCCTTGGGTGATCCGGTGGGAGCAGTCACTCCAGAGATCGCTCCTTCTGCCGGGAGAAAAGGGAAAGTATTTCATTAAGCTGAATGTGGACGGACTTCTCCGTGGGGATTATCAGTCGAGGATGAACGGCTATGCAGTCGGAAGACAGAACGGCTGGTTTTCTGCCAATGACATCCGTGAAATGGAGAACATGAATCCTATCCCTGATGAGGAAGGCGGCAACCTGTACCTTGTGAATGGTGCAATGACCAAACTTGCGGATGCAGGGGCATTTGCGGGAGCGGACAACGGACAGCAGAAGGAAGAAGAAAAATTCCCGGCACAGGAAAACAGCAGAAAGAGAGGTAAACGATGAAGCGGAAGTTTTGGAACTGGATAAAGAATGAAGATGAGAGCGTGCCTGATATGGAAAGGACGCTCTTTTTAAATGGCATGATCTCGGATGAAACATGGTACGGGGATGAAGTTACCCCGCAGCTTTTCAAGGATGAGCTGAATGCCGGAAACGGAAATATCACGGTATGGATCAATTCTCCGGGCGGTGATGTGTTCGCAGCAGCACAGATCTACAACATGCTCCGTGACTACAAGGGAAGCGTGACCGTCAAGATTGACGGCATTGCTGCTTCGGCAGCATCCGTTATTGCGATGGCGGGAAATACGGTATGTGTATCCCCTGTGGCAATGATGATGATCCACAATCCTGCGACTATGGCAATGGGTGAGGCAAAGGATATGCAGAAGGCAATCGCAATGTTGAATGAAGTCAAGGAGTCCATCTTAAATGCTTACGAGTCCAAGACCGGGCTTACCCGTGCAAGGCTCTCGCACATGATGGATGACGAGACTTGGTTCAATGCCAAGAAAGCCGTGGAGCTTGGATTTGCAGATAAGATCCTTTTTGATTCCGATGAGGATGAGAAAAAGAAAGAGCCGGAAGAGCCGGAGAAAAAGCCGGACGAAGGCAGTGAAGGAGAGGAAGAGGAGAAAAAGGATGACGGGGAAAAGGAGAAGAAAAAGAAGCTCCCGTTCCAGCAGGATTCCATGATGTTTTCCACAAAGGCGATGAATGAATCGTTCCTTTCCAAGGTATCCCATACGGATGCCATGATACCAGTTAACCAGTTGGAAAAAAGACTGAGTCTTTTAACACATTAAGGAGGATTTCAAGATGAGTAAGATTTTAGAGTTAAGAGAAAAGAGAGCAAAGGCCTGGGATGCTGCAAAGGCATTCCTTGATGCCAAGAGAACACAGGAAGGGTTTGTATCCGCAGAGGATGTAGCCACTTATGACAAGATGGAAGCAGATGTCGTAAATCTCGGAAAAGAGATCGAGAGGCTGGAAAGACAGGCTGCCATCGATGCAGAGCTTGCAAAGGCAACAAGCACACCAATCACCAACCAGCCGAGTGCAAAGACTGACGGTGATGCAAAGACCGGAAGGGCAACGGATGAGTATAGAAAGGCATTCTGGAACAGTATGAGAAACAAGATGTCATACGAAGTACAGAATGCCCTTTCTATTGGTACGGATTCCGAGGGCGGATATCTCGTACCGGATGAGTATGAGAAGAAACTTGTGGAAGCACTGGAAGAGGAAGTATTTTTCCGTAACCTTGCAACCGTCATCAAGACTTCAAGCGGTGACCGCAAGATTCCTATCGTCACATCAAAGGGCGAGGCGGCATGGATCGATGAGGGCGGACAGTTCCCTGAATCCGATGACAGCTTCGGTCAGACATCCATCAGTGCCTATAAGCTGGCAACCATGATCAAGGTGTCCGATGAACTCTTAAATGACAGCGTGTTCAATATTGAGCAGTATATTTCAAGGGAGTTCGGAAGAAGAATCGGTACAAAGGAAGAGGAGGCATTCTTTATCGGTGACGGCAAGGGAAAACCTACCGGAATCTTCAATGCCACAGGCGGTGCGGAGATAGGTGTTACTGCCAATAATACTTCCATTACATTTGATGATGTCATGGATCTTTATTACTCCCTGCGTGCTCCATACCGTAACAAGGCAGTATGGCTTCTTAATGATTCGACCGTAAAGGCAATCAGAAAGCTGAAGGATGGAAACGGAAATTATATCTGGCAGCCGTCCGTAAGGGAAGGAGAGCCGGACAGGATCCTCAACCGCCCGTACCGCACATCCATTTATGTGCCGGAGCTTGCAGCAGGAAGCCGTGTCATGGCATTTGGTGATTACAGTTATTACTGGATTGCTGACCGTCAGGGCAGAAGTTTCAAGAGACTGAATGAGCTTTATGCTACAACGGGTCAGGTCGGATTCCTTGCTTCAGAGCGTGTGGACGGCAAGCTGATCCTTTCCGAGGCAGTCAAGACACTTGATATCAAGGCTGCCGGAAAGTAGGTGGACGGATGTTTGTAACGCTTGAGGAAGCCAAAGGTTATCTCAGGGTCGATTCGTCAGACGAGGATGATCTTATCCTCCGTCTGATGGAGACATCCGACAGCCTGATCTTAAATGTGACAAGACGTACACGGGCAGGACTGAAACGGCATGAGGCACTTATCCGTACTGCGGAACTGTATGCCATTGCTTATCTGTATGAGCACAGGGAAGAAGCCGATCATAAGGCAATGACGGAAACACTGAAATATCTGCTCTTTGGGATCAGGAAGGAGAGATTCTGATGATTGAACTCATGCGTGAGAGGATCACGATACAGAAAAGCAGTACCAAAACAGATAAGACGGGAAACCACATGCTTGTGTGGGAAGATCATTATAAGTGTTTTTCCTATGCAAACAATCTGTCCGGTAAGGAATACTGGGAAGCAAAACAGGTCAATGCAGAAACAGAACTGGATTTTATTATCCGGTACTGCAGTGAGGTGTCAGGACTTGATACGGAGCATTACCGCATAGTTTTTCGTGGAAGGCTTTATAATATTACATTTGTTGATAACGTGCAGTACAAAAATAAATCAGTAAGGATAAGGGCTGCCCTGATAAAGAGGTGATGGAATGGCAGAGAGAAGAACGACCGTTGACGGACTTGCGGATGCAATCATGGACGGACTCAAAGAGTATGCAGACCTTGCAACGGATACGGTCAAGGATGCGGTAAAAGATGTATCCAAGACGGTAAAAAAGGATATTCAGGCAAATGCCCCAAAGCGGACAGGCCGGTACAAAAAGAGCTGGACCGTGAAAAAGACAGCGGAAAGCAGCAATTCCCTCACAATGACTGTCCATTCTAAGGACAGATATCAGATCGCACACCTGTTGGAACATGGTCATGCAAAGAGGGGCGGTGGCAGGGTAGCCGGAAGGGAGCATATTGCCCCGGCTGAGGCAAAAGGAAACAGGGAGCTTCTGCAGAAGATTGAAAGGGGGCTGGATTCATGACACATGAAGAAGTTGTGGCAATGATGGAAGAAATGAATCTTCCGTTTGCTTATGACCATTTTGTGGAAGGCGAATCCCCGGAACCGCCTTTTGCAGTATTTCTTTATCCGGGAAGCAGCAATTTCCCGGCAGACGGCAGGGTATATTATAAATCCAGCCGTCTGAATATAGAAATTTATACGGATCTGAAAAATCCGGAACTGGAATTTACAGTAGAAGCCGTGCTTGATCTGCACGGTGTTTTTTATGAAAAAAGCGAAGTATGGATAGAAACTGAAAATCTGTATGAGGTGCTTTATCAGATGGAGGTATAGAAGATGGCTAACAAAAAGAACAAAGTCAAATTTAATATCTGCAATGTGCATTATGCACCGATTACGGTTGCAGAGGAAGGCACGGTCAGTTTTGGAACACCTGTACCAATGCCCGGTGCAGTATCCATCAGCATGGATCCGACAGGAGAGCCGGAATCATTTTATGCAGATGGTATTGAGTATTATGTAATTAACAACAATCAGGGATATGATGGTGACCTTGAACTTGCCATGATCCCGGAATCGTTCAGAACGGATATCTTAAAAGAGGAACAGGATGCCAATAAGGTGCTTGTGGAGAATGCAAATTCCGAAACAGGAAGCTTTGCACTTCTTTTTGAATTTGATGGTGATATCCGTAAGATCCGTCATGTGCTTTATAACTGTTCCGCATCCCGTCCGACCATTGAGTCAAAGACTAATGAAGAAGATAAGGAAGTGCAGACAGAAACACTGACAGTAAAGGCAAGACCAATGGCAGACGGATATGTCAAGGCAAAGACAGGAGATTCCACGACAGATACAGTTTATAACAACTGGTATAAGAGTGTGTATCTTCCGGCTGCAACTCCGGCACTGGAGCAGCAGTCAGCAAAATCAACCAAGAGTGTATCATAGGGAGGACTAAGACATGGGTATCAGAAAGGATATAGAAATTGACGGACAGATGGTTGCATTCAAGGCAAGTGCAGCCATTCCAAGAATCTACAGATTAAAGTTCCAGAGGGATATTTATAAGGATCTGGCAGTGCTTGAAAAGAGTATCGGGGATGGAAAAGAGGAATCATCAAACCTTGATATGTTTTCTCTTGAGATGTTCGAGAATATAGCATTTATTATGGCCAAGCATGCGGATCCAAGCATTCCGGACACACCGGAAGAGTGGCTTGATAATTTCAATACGTTTTCAATTTATCAGGTTCTTCCGCAGCTTATTGAACTGTGGGGACTGAATGTAAAAACGGATGTGGAAGCTAAAAAAAACTTCGTCCGACAGAGCGTGAAATGACAACCCCGCTGTTTCTGCTGCGATGTGTACAGTTAGGCTTATCGATGGCAGATCTTGATATGCTGTCGATAGGGCTTATCAATGATATGTACAGTGAGAGCCGGAACGATGATTATAAGTATGCCGAGCTTGCGACACAGGAAGACTTCGACCGATTCTGATTGAGAGAACAGCCTTTTTCTGTTATACTTATCTGCAGAAAAAGGCTGGGATATTCTCAGCTACAAATCGGAATCTGTCACATTCTTGAACTCAACACAAACCGCTATTCGTGTTGTTCAGCTGCGTCTCCTCACTTGGTATAATAAAGACATCAAATAAAGGAGGCAACAAGTCATGAACACAGATAAAATTTATGCAGAACAACTCGCAAACGAGTACGCACCGAAAGATACCTCAAAGGTTGTAGCACTCAAAAAGCTGGACGCAAGAGCAAAGCTGCCTGCGACTGTTTTTACCTATACCTTTGGCATCATTGCAGCACTTGTAACAGGGGTCGGAATGTGCCTGTCTATGGATGTGATAGGAAACGGTACAACCGCTATGTTTATACTCGGCGTTATAATTGGCATCATTGGACTTTTAGGTATGGGCATCAACTATCCCATCTACAAGAAAATGCTGAATAAAGGAAAGCAAAAGTATGCCTTTGAGATTATGGAATTAGCGAAAGAAATCAGTGAGAAATAAGGTATGAACGGCGCAAAGATGATTTTGAAGAAGCTGATATATCCTCCGAAGTGGGTGTTATTTATCATAGTACCCATATCGTTTGCCACTCTCATTTTCATTTTTGCCACAGAGAAAACCGAGAGTATATTGGCACGCTTCGTTTATGGTATGTCTGCATACTCTCTTTCTGTTTTAATAGCTGCCATTCCCGCATTTTCAAAGAAGATAAAATCATTGGTATCAAATAGTAGAGCTGTTAAAGCAATTGAAAAATCAAACTTTGGCGGAAAGTATTTGAATGACCTTGCTTTTCGCGGCGGCTTTAGCATTTATCAGGGCATGGTGGTAAACTTCTTATATGTTATATTCCGTATTGGGGCAGGCATCCGTTATCATTCGGTTTGGTTTATTTCAATGGCGGTATATTATCTTATTTTAGGTGGGCTTAGAGCAAATCTGGTTTATTACTACAAAAAGCACGAAAAGAATGTTGAAATTCGCTGCTACCGTCAAACTGCATGGCTGCTTTTTTTGCTGAATATTCCAATGGGCGGTATGATTGTGCTGATGGTACGGACAAATTCAGGCTTTTCCTATCCGGGATATATCATTTACCTGTCGGCAATCTATACCTTTTATGCAATGATTATATCTGTTATAAATCTTGTGAAGTTCCGCAGGCTTGGCAGTCCTATATTATCTGTGGCTAAGGTACTGAATTTTGTGTCGGCAATGATGTCCGTTCTCGGATTGCAAACGGCGATGATTTCAAGGTTTTCCGAAAACGGAGAAAATTACAGGAAAATGATGAATGCTGTTACGGGAGCGTTTGTGTGGGGAATTGTGATAGTGATTGCCGTTTATATGCTGTTTTACAGCGGGAAAATGATGAGAAAGAAGGTGAAGTGCTGTGAATAAATCTGAGAGCAAATATTTCAATACCGCAGTTTGTATGGATGAAGCATTTCTTACACTTTTGGAAAAGAAGGATTTTGAGTATATTACTGTCAAGGAAATTTGCGAAAAAGCAGGGGTGAATCGCTCTACCTTCTATTTGCATTACGAAACTATCAGCGACTTACTTGATGAGAGCGTTGAACATATGAATAGACAGTTTCTTTCCTATATGAAGCGTGATACACAGCCCTTTGTTGAACGGATAAAAACTTGCCCAATTGAGGAATTATATCTTGTAACACCTGAATATTTAACACCCTATTTAAAATATGTTAGGGAGTATAAGCGTTTATTTTGTACTGCACTCAAGCACTCGTCCGTGCTGCGATTGAGCGACTCTTATTCAGCAATGTTTTGTTATGTATTTACGCCGATTTTAGAGCGATTTGAAGTGCCTGAGAAGCAGAGAAACTATATTGTGAAGTTTTATATTCACGGTCTTATCGCAATCATCTCTGAATGGCTTGAAAAAGATTGTGCTGCACCTATTGAAGAAATTATTTCTGTAATTCAAGTGTGCGTCCATTCGACAGGGAAAATGGAGGATAAAGGATGAAAGCAGGAATTTATTTAGGAAAAGAAAATATTGAAATTCGAGATATACCACTTCCACAGGTGGGTGACAATGATGTGCTTATAAAAAATATCTATTCAAGCATTTGCGGAACAGATGTAGCCGTATTTAAAGAAGGCCCCAACACAGGACACCGTGTGACGGTAGGCGGAGAGTTTGGGCACGAAACTGTTTCAAAAATAGTTAAAGTAGGAAAGAATGTTACGGAATTTTCCGTCGGAGAACGGGTTTATCCCTATCCGCTGTTTGCAAAAAATGATACGAGCAGAGCAGGAACACTCGGAGGTTTCTCCGAATATATTTTGATACCTGAAGCAAAACGCAATCATTCTCTCTATGCTGTTGATAAACATATTTCTGATAAACTGGCAAGTCTGATTGAGCCGTTTACGGTGGGCTGCCGTGCTGCAAGGCGTGGAATGATTCGGGACGGAGAGAACAAATATGTGACAGGACAGTCAGCCATAGTGTTTGGCTGCGGAACAATCGGAATTGCTGCCGCAGTCGCTCTCAAACATTTTGGTATGAACAAGGTTATGTTGTGCGACCGCTCCGATTTTCGTCTGAACTTAGCAAAAAAACTTGGATTTGTGACCTGCAATATTGAAACTGAGATATTCCAAGATCAAGCTATCAAATGCTTTGGAACGGAGCGGGCTTTACAGGGTGAAGTTCCCGATATTGATTGCTGGATTGACGCAGCGGGAGCAGAAAGTATTCTGGATGATTTTATGCGAATCGGAAAAATCGAAAGCCGATTTGTATGTGTTGCTGTGAATAAACTGCCGAGAAACATTGACCTTTTGCATTTAACATATGCACAGAAAAGCATTATAGGATCAGGCGGCTATATGCCGGAGGATGTATGGGATGTGCAAAAGATAATGACTTGTGGAAAATGGAATTTAGAAAGTATTATCACTCACGAATTTCCGCTGGACGACCTGGAACAGGCCATCCGTACTGCATATGATGTGGAACACGCAGAAAACGTGGTTGTAAGGATGACAAATGCATGTATCGATTTAGTTCGATAACTTCAAGTTTGCAGCGCTGATAATTTTATAATATTACATAGGACATCCGTCAGAAATGGCGGGTGTTTTTATTTTGTTACGGAGCAGAAATGCTCCTTTTTTTGTACCCATTTTTAGGAGGAGGTGAGAGGAATGGCAAGCCGTATTCAGGGTATCACGGTAGAAATCGGTGGTGATACAACCAAACTGCAGAATGCACTTAAAGGAGTGAACGGACAGATCAAGTCCACCCAGTCACAGCTTAAGGATGTGAACAGGCTGCTGAAACTTGATCCGGGCAATACGGAGCTTCTGGCACAGAAGCATAAACTGCTTGCGGAAGCGGTCAGTGAAACAAAAGAGAAACTGGCAACCCTGAAAACGGCAGCAGAACAGGTGAATACTGCACTTGCCAATGGCGAGATCTCACAGGAGCAGTACGATGCCCTTCAGAGGGAAATCGTGGAAACGGAACAGGACTTAAAAAATCTTGAAACACAGGCAAACCAGTCTGCGACAGCCGTACAGAAGATAGCATCATCCGGTGAAAAACTGAAGACAGTTGGGGATAACATTTCCTCTGCCGGACAAAAGCTCCTCCCGGTAACAGCCGGAGTGACTGCATTGGGTACGGCATCCGTAACGACCGCAGCTAATTTTGAATCTTCCATGTCACAGGTACAGGCAACAATGGGAATCACCAAAGATTCTATGTCCAAGGTCAACGGGCAGTCGGTAAATACGATGGATACCCTTTCAAAGCTGGCAAAGAAGATGGGTGCAGAGACGGCTTTTTCCGCATCTGAGTGTGCGGAAGCATTGAATTACCTCGCCCTTGCCGGATACGATACACAGCAGATGTGTGATACACTGCCGACCGTTCTTAACTTGGCAGCAGCCGGAGATATTGCCCTTGCTGATGCTTCCGACATGGTAACGGATGCAATGTCTGCTCTTGGAATGGGCGTGGATGAAGCGGAAACAATGGTAGACCAGATGGCAAAGACGGCATCTACCACGAACACATCGGTTGCACAGCTTGGCGAAGGAATCCTTACCATTGGTGCGACTGCCAAATCCATCAAGGGCGGTACGGCAGAACTGAATACTGCGCTTGGTATCCTTGCCAATAATGGTATCAAGGGGGCAGAAGGTGGTACGCATCTGCGTAACATTATCCTGTCACTGCAGAATCCTACGGATAAGGCAGCCGCCCAGATGGAAGCACTGGGCATTTCCGTATATGATTCCGAAGGAAACATGCGGTCGATGAATGACATTCTTGGTGATCTCAATAAGAGCATGGACGGAATGACATCTGCTGAGAAGTCAAATATCATCAGCACTATTTTCAATAAGACAGACCTTTCTTCCGTAAATGCCCTGCTTGCAAATACGGGGGACACATGGGACAGCTTGCAGAAGTCCATCACGGACAGTGGTGGTGCTGCACAGCAGATGGCGGATACACAGCTTGATAACTTACAGGGACAGATCACCATCTTAAAGTCAGCACTGGAAGGCCTGGCTATTTCATTTGGAGAACTCCTGATGCCGGCCATTAAACAGATAGTCGGATGGGTACAGAAGTTTGTTGACTGGCTGAATGGACTGAGCGAGGGAACAAAAAAGACGGTCGTTACGATTGCACTTCTGGCAGCAGCACTCGGCCCCGTTCTTATCGTGATCGGAAAGGTAATATCCGCAGTCGGCACGATCATGACAATCGTTCCGAAGATTGCCGGAGTCATCAATACGGTAAAAGGAGCATTTGCGGCACTTAATACTACAATGCTTGCAAATCCAATCGTTCTTATCATTGCAGCAATAGCAGCTCTTGTGGCTGCCTTTATTTATTTGTGGAATAACTGCGATGGATTCCGTCAGTTCTGGATAGACCTCTGGGAGAATGTAAAACAGGTAGCAATCACGGTATGGAATGCCATAAAAGCTTTCTTTTCACAGGTATGGGAAGCAATCAAGACGATATTCTCGACCGTGTTTGAAGTGATAAAAACGCTGGTAACCACTTATTTCAATCTGTATAAAACCATCATTGAAACGGTATTCAATGTGATAAAGACCGTCATTACTACGATCTGGAATGCAATCAAGGGTGTGTTTACTACAGTTTTCAATGTGATAAAAACACTGGTCACAACGTATTTCAATATCTATAAGACCATTATCCAGACGGTGCTTACTGTTATCCAGACGGTTATCACGACCGTGTGGAATACGATAAAAACGGTCATTACCACAGTACTGAATGCGATAAAGACCATCTTTTCCACGGTATGGAATGCAATAAAGACGATCATCAGTGCAGTGGTAAGCGGAATCAAGGGACTGATCACGGGAGATTTCACTGCGGTCAAAAATTCCATTACCACGATAATGAATACGATAAAGAGCACCATTTCCACTATCTGGAATACCATCAAGTCCACCATCTCCACGGTGCTTGGTGCAATCAAGGGTGCGGTCACATCTGTATTTAACGGAATCGTAAATGCCGTGAAGGGTGCAATGGGAAATGTCTTAAATGCCGTAAAATCTGGATTTTCCAATGTAAAGAGCCACATCACGGGTCTGGCTTCACAGGCATTTACATGGGGCAAGGATCTCATCATGGGAATCGTAAACGGCATCAAGAGCTGCATCGGTGCAGTCGGGGATGCAGTAAAGAGTGTGGCTGACAAAATCAAGTCATTCCTTCATTTCTCCGTGCCGGATGAAGGCCCTCTTACTGATTATGAATCATGGATGCCTGACTTTATGGGCGGACTTGCCAAGGGAATCGAAAAGAGCCGTGGAATGATCCAGAAAGCAGTCAGCGGGGTTTCTTCCGACATGGTCATCAATCCAAAGGTCAGCGGAGTGGAAAACATGACGGGAAACCCAACGGCACAGCAGACGGAAAGCATCTCAGGAATGCTTTCTGCAATTACTTCTGCAATCCGGGATGTTAAGGGAGACAGCGGAGACATTGTCATTCCTGTATATCTGGGCGGTACAATGCTCGATGAGGTTATTGTATCGGCACAGCAGAGGGCAAATTTAAGAAGCGGAGGAAGATAGCATGGCATATATACAGTATCTTGTTTTTAACGGCCGTTCCCTTCCGAAGCCGGATTCTTATGATGTGGGGCTTTCCGATGTAGAGGCAGATTCCGGCGGGGAAACGGAAGCCGGAACAACACAGAGGGATGTGGTAAGGACGGGAGTGGCAGACATTTCCGTTTATTTTTCCGTATCACCGAAGTGGGTAAAACTTCTGACGGCATATTCCAAACTGCCGAAGATCACAGTGGAATATTTTGATACGGAAACCTTGGACTTAAAAGAAGCAGAAATGTATATTACGGGATTTAAGGCAAAGCTGGAAAAAGATACGTCATATAAAGGTCTGTGGACGGTATCTTTTTCCCTGAAAGAAATGTAGGAGGCGGATACGGTGTTTGAGGTATCAGAAAAATTCAAGAATGCCGTAAGGCAGAATACAAGAAAATATGAATGGTACGGGACCATCACGACAAAAGCCGGAAAGGAATATCAGTTTACTGCTAAGGATATCGTGAAAGGTTCCGGCTACATAAAATGGCAGTGCTGCAGTAATACGGAGATAGAACTCGGAACGGTTTATGCTGCGGAAATGGGAATCAGCCTGTTTTCGGAAATCGACCGCTATACCCTTGAGGATGCAGAAGTAAGGCTTTATTACCGTCTGACACTTCTGGATGGAACAAAAGAGACCATACCGATGGGAATTTATGAGATCTCAGAAGCAAACAGGAAGGTACGGACACTGGAACTGAAAGGCTATGATCATATGCTCCGGTTTGAAAAAACGCTGAAGCTGGATTCTTCAAGCGGAACGCCATATCAGTTTCTAAAGGCTGCGTGTGATGCATGTAAGGTTGAGATGGCACAGACGGTTGCAGAAATCAACGCCCTCCCAAATGGAAAAACCACACTCGGTGTTTATTCAGATAATGACATGGAAACATTCCGTGACCTGATCTTTTATGTGGCACAGGTGGTAGGCTGTTTCTGCCAGATAGACCGGTATGGAAAACTAATTCTCAAAAGATATGGAAATGAGTCTGTATGGAATGTGGAGCAGAAGGAAAGGTTCGACAGCAGTTATTCGGATTTTGTTACAAGATATACTGCCGTGTCATCCACGAACCAGATCAGCCAGACGGCAGAGTATATTGCGATGGAAAAGGATGATGCCCTTACAATGAACCTCGGCATCAATCCTCTTCTTCAGTTCGGACTGAAATCCGTAAGGGAGAAAATCCTGCGGGAAATCCTGACGGCACTGCAGAAGATAAATTATGTCCCGTTTGACAGTAACACCATAGGAAATCCGGCAATGGAAGTCGGTGATATCCTTAAGTTCTCCGGTGGCCATGCAGACGAAACAAAAATAAGCTGCATAACAAGCATCGAGTGTAAGATCTACGGAAAGATGACACTGAAATGCGTGGGTAAAAATCCGAGACTTGCATCTGCCAAGAGCAAGAACGATAAGAACATTACAGGTCTTATCAATTCCGTGGAAAGCGGAAGGACCATTATTTATAACTTTGTAAATGTTGCCCCGTTTGAAATAGGACAGTCACTGACGAATGTTATGGATATTGATTTTACTGCAACGGAGGACACAACGGCAGCGTTCCAGTGCGAGATGCTTCTCGAAGTAATAAAGCCGGAGGATGCCACTGCAGATGGAGAGACGGAAGAAGAAAACCCAGAGCCGGAACTTCCGGAGCTTTCCATCATATACAAAATAAATAATGAAACCATTGATACCTTTATGCCGACAAAGACCTGTCTGTATGGAAAGCATATTGTGACATTGTTTTTTCCGATATCAAAGGTCATTGAGAACAGTTCAAATACGTTTTCCATGTATCTAAAGATATCATCTGGGAGCGCAAAGATCGGTGAGGCACAGATCAGGGCAACCATCAGTGGTCAGGGACTCGCAGCAGGACTGGGAGACTGGAATGGGCGCATCAATATCAATGAGAATATTGGAAATATCAGCATTATGGATGTACCGTTTGTGGCTGATGTGTTTAAGGATACGGCGTCCGTAACATTCCCGTCCAAAAAGACACGGGGACTGACACAGACAATTGGGAATATTCCAATCACAGACCAGAACTATGAAGCAGATGCATTTACGGACCGTGCATGGATCACGGAGATCCTCCGAACATTTGTACTTACAAGCGTGCGGGGAAATCCAAATTATAACGGATATATCACGGTCAATACGGAAGAACGGTTCATGCTGCGGAAACGGTATGTACAGAAGTCAGGGCCGGAATCCCTCGACCACGGATATGCAGAAGACCTCATGATCGATATTTCATACTTCACAAAGGTGGACGGGGTGGAAGTCAATGGTTATACCGCAGCAGTCCGTCCTCAGTATGTGATTACCGCGGCAGAGACTTCCGTTAAGTTCCCGGATACCATTACCGTTGAAAACGGGTTCTTTGAACTGAAAGCAGTAACTGAACAGACACAGGAAGCCGTGACGGATGAAGTGGATGAAGGTTTCCTGGAAAGGACAACGGTTGATATATCCGGCTTTGACGGAGTGAAAGGAGTGGAATTTACACTATGAATTATGACAATATAAATGATATTTTTTCGGCCGGTGTCACCAATATGACCTGTCTGTTACAGGACAGCAACAGCTATGATGGCGGTACGCTTGCCGTGAGCGGTGCGGATTTTTTCACGTTCCTCGGAAAAGCCGTGCCGTACATTTATGCACATGGTGATTCTTACTGGGGAATCGGCAGTGATGCTACGCACCTTAAAGTGGATAACCGTGATACCAGAATGAGATCGCTTTACAGGGAAGAAGGGACTTTATACAGTTATTACCGTTTTCTGAAAATACGGTGGGAAGGATGGTCGCATTACAATGCATCCGGGGCGGACTACCAGTTAAAATACGACCTTCTGTTCTGGGACACGGGAGATATTTCCCTTCATATGATTTCTGTTCCTGTCCAGTGCTATGATGGAGGTTTCGGTTTTAGTGCAGACAAGAACTATACTTTCACAAAGCCCGATACAGCTTCCCCGGATATTACTTTCCAGTATTATGCGGACAGTAAGAACTTTGAAGTGAAATACACACCGATTGACCTGTTGGTCCCGTTTAAACTCCTGATAAAAGACGGGGACGGAAAACTGTATACGGTGGAGAACCAGATCATAAATGAGGAGCTGTCAGAAACAGCGGATGTACTTGTCGGTCTGGAAGAAACAGAAGTCAATGCACTTTTGTTTAAGAGATATGGATTTGCAAAGATGCCGGAGTGGGACCTGATGAAAGGGCTGACACTTCCTTCCGTATTAAGCTGGAGTGACAGCAGGGCATTTCCTCTGAATGCCGTGATCACGGGAACACCGCCAAAGCAGTATATCGAATGCATGGCGGATCTTTCGGACGGCACGGTTCTTGGAATCAAGGCACTGAATGCAGAATATGAGGGAGAAATCACGGTACAGTACAGTTATGACGGGGAGACCTTTACGGGTGAAACCCCGATGGCGGATTTTCTCACAATGGATCTGGATGAATTGTATGCCGGACTGCTGGAAGCAAAGACGATAACCTTCCGTTTCTGGCTTGCGGGCGATGCAACGCTTACATCCTTTATCATGAATTATAGAAATGGAGATGATGACGATGCTCAAGGGAACAACAAGAATAGAACTTACTGATGTAAACACGGGTGAGGTGGAAACCTACCAGAACAGCAATATGGTCACCAATGCACTGAGGGACATTCTGAAACCGCTTGGACTTTCCAAGAGACCGAACAGGTTTTTGAATGAGTTCGTGCCGTATTATGAAAAACTGCTCGGAGGAATCCTGTGTTTCGACAGGGAGATACCGGAGAATGCGGATGGATATTATCCCCCGGCAGATGCAAACCTTGTCGGCTGTGCTTCACATGGAATGCAGAACAACACAAAGAATACCTTCCGTGGCGGATTCAACCAGACAGAATCGGAAGTAAATCTGAAAGACAGGTATGTGAAATATGTATATGATTTTGCAACCAGTCAGGCGAACGGCACGATTGCCAGCATCTGTCTTACACACAGAAATGGTGGTCTTACATCATACGGCAGTAAAAATACCAGTCCAATCAGGGACAATTTACTGATGCAGTCCATTGCAGAAGACAATCTTCAGTATGTGTACCCTGACAGGACAGGGGCAAGCACGAGCAGCAGATATTCTGGTATGACGATTGGAAAAACAGAGCTGATATTCCTAATCGACAGGGCAAAGGACTGTGTGTATTATTTCAAGGTGGCAGATAAGAACCATATCCACATCACAAAAAGACGTGCATTTTTAAAGACGGTGTCTATTCTTGATAATATTTATACCACGAAACCGCTTATCGAAGAAATCGAACTGGCGGAGCTATCCTCGGAACTGCAGATAGGCTACTGGTCATATAATTATGATCCGTCAAATGATTGTCTGTATATCTGCACGAGCAGCAACAGCAGGACTGCCCCAGAGGGAAAGTTCCTTATAACGGAAATAAAAGTGGACACTTGGAAAATCAAGCAGTATGAAATAACAAACACTACGGATAAATATCTCAGGACGGAAGGAAACTGGGGAATGTTCGTTACCGAAGGCTATCTTCTGCTGAGGGGATATGATGCCCCGTATGATGTGTATAAAATCCAGATCACGAATCCGGCCAATGTTGTAAAGCTGAAGCGGACCAATGTGACCAACATCAATGGTGTGCCAAAGTTCGTGATCAACGGACGGGTTTATTACGAATACAGTTATGAACAGCTTCTGATTGCGGATTTGGCAACGAATGAGATCATGCCGCCGGAGACACAGACATTGTTTAATTCCAGTTATACGATGAGCGTGACTCCTGTAAGAAATGAACCACTCATTTATTTTTGTGATTATGGCACATGGTCAACGTCCGGCTGGTACATGATGTGTAATTATCTGGCAACTATCAATAACCTTGATGCCCCTGTTACGAAAACGGCAGATAAGACAATGAAGATAACCTATATCTTACAGGAACAATAAAATAATTTTCGGAAATCGGCAGTTATCCATTACGGGTAGCTGCTTTTTTCATACAAAAAATCAAAGGAGGACAAGACGATGAAGGAATTCTGGAACGCAGTACAGTTTGTATTCACGGCAGTCGGAGGATGGCTTGGATACTTTTTGGGAGGATGTGACGGCCTGCTATTTGCACTGCTCGCATTTGTGGTCATCGACTACATCACGGGAGTTATGTGTGCAATCAGTGACCAGAAGCTGTCCAGCGCAGTCGGTTTTAAGGGAATCTGCCGTAAGGTGCTGATTTTTCTTATGGTCGGCATTGCAAACATTCTTGATGTATATGTCATCGGAACGGGGAGCGTTTTAAGGACGGCAGCCATTTTCTTCTACATCTCAAATGAAGGAATCTCCCTTCTGGAGAATGCATCCCATCTGGGACTTCCGGTTCCGGCAAAGATCAAAGCCGTGCTGGAACAGCTTCATGACAGGTCAGAAGAAGACAAAGACAACGGGGAAGGGTAGCACCTTCCCTCTTTTATTACAGAGAATTGGAGGATCATAGTATGAGTCAGAAATTTGGAATCGATGTAAGCCACTGGCAGGGCAGTTTTGACTTTGCAAGGGCTAAGAGCAAGGAAGGTGTGGAGTTCGCAGTCATCAAAGCCGGAGGTGCTGATGCCGGACTTTATAAGGACAGCCAGTTTGAAGCAAACTATAAGAAATGCGAGGAATACGGACTTCCAAAGGGTGCATATTTTTATGGAAATGCCAGAAGTACTGCAGAAGCAAAGAAAGAGGCAGGATATTTCCTTTCACTCCTTAAGGGGAAGAAGTTTGAATATCCTGTTTTTTATGATGTGGAAGGTAGCATGATCACAAAGAATGACAGGAACACACTGACACAGATCATCAAGGCATTCTGTTTAGAGATGGAAGCAGCCGGATACTGGGTCGGCATTTATTCATCCGAGTCATTTTTTAACAGCGAGATGAACGATGGGGAGCTTACCCGCTACACCCACTGGGTTGCCAGATGGGGAAAGAGCAAGCCGGCCCCAGCAAGCGGTGCGGAAACACAGATATGGCAGTTTGGCGGTGAGACGAACCTTATCCGCAGCAATAAGATCAACGGACAGACCTGTGATCAGGATTACTGCTATGTGGATTTCCCAGCGAAGATCAAGGCTGCCGGACTGAACGGTTATGCCAAGGGAAGCAGTACACCTGCTCCGGTGAAGAAGTCGAATGAGGAAATCGCATCTGAGGTGATTGCCGGAAAGTGGGGCAATGGTGCGGAAAGACAGAAACTGCTCGCACAGGCGGGGTATGACTATTCTGCAGTCCAGAGTATCGTGAATAAGAAACTTGCCCCATCCAGGAAATCCGTGGATGAGATCGCAAGGGAAGTCATCCGGGGCAAGTGGGGAAATGGTGCTGACAGAAAGAAAAGGATCACCTCTGCCGGATATGATTATTCCGCAGTACAGAAAAGGGTAAATGAACTCCTGAAATAAGGATATGGCTGATGGTCAGTAATGGCTGTCAGCCATATTTTTTTCCGTTTATGCCAAGGAAAGAAAGGTGAAAGGTATCGCAGATTGTACTTGCTATTATTGGCTTTCAGAGTGATATATAGACTACCCAAAGAGAAAGGAGTGGCAGAATTTGGAGATTCAGATAAGGGAAGGAAACAGCAGACAGAAGCAAAAACTTAAGGTATGCGCCTACTGCCGTGTCTCAACGGATGCGGATGAACAGGAAAATTCATTGGAAAACCAGATCAGGCATTATAAAGAAGTCATTACCAGTAACCCTGATTACGAGTATGCCGGAGTTTACAGTGACTTTGCCATATCAGGATTCAAGGAAAAACGTCCCGGTCTGCAGAAGATGTTAGCAGATGCCCGTAAGGGAAAAATAGACCTTATATTAACAAAATCCGTATCACGGTTCGCAAGAAACACCTCAATCGTTCTGGAAGCTACACGAAAGCTGAAAGAACTGAATGTTGGTGTTTTTTTTGAACTCCAGAATATCAATACGCTGTCAGGGGAAGGGGAGCTGATGCTTACGATACTGGCGGCATTTGCACAGGCAGAAAGCGAAAGCGGAAGTGCCGGGGCAAAGATGGTGTACCAGAGAAAATATGAAGCTGGTATTCCGGTACAGTACCTTGAGCGTTCTTTCGGATATACGAAAGACGAAAGGGAAGTCTATATCGCAGATGAATCCGAAGCGGTGTGGGTCAGAAAAATATATGAAATGGCAGCAGACGGTTATACCCCGGCAGCCATTAAAAGATATCTGAATGAAAACGGGGTAAAGACCGTGGGCGGTACAAAGTGGAGCGACAGCACAGTGTTCCGCCTGATTGAAAATGAAATCTATAAAGGTGATTACATCATGCATAAGCATTTTGTGAATGAAGAAAGAAAACTGGTGAGAAACAGGGGAGAAGTAGATGCCTGGTATATCGAGGATGACCATGAAGCAATCGTATCCCCCGAACTCTGGCAGAAGGCACAGGATGCCATTGAAGCAAAGCGGGATTACCTTGCCGAAGATTCGGTGATCGAAGAATTTACGGAAGATAACTACCCATACATGAACAGGATATTCTGTGCAAAATGCGGACATCCGCTTTACAAACGCATCTACAGTAACGGCAACAGGCTGAACTGGGGGTGCAGCGGTACAAAGCGGTATGGGAAATCCTTCTGTGAAGGGATAAACATTCCGGACGGGGTGCTTCGGAAAGCATGGCATTTTGACGGAAATATGTATATTGATGAGAAACCTTCCGTAAAGGGAACAAAGGAATTCTCCTATCTGAAGGAGAGCTCATGGAAAAGAAGGCATAAGAAGAAAGTGCCGGAAGCAATACCGGAAAATACGGAAGAAGCATATCCGTACAGAAAGAAGATATTCTGCGGACTCTGCGGAAGCAGACTGGTCCGCCATGTAAATCCGAAAAGCCATAAGGTCATATGGATATGCAACGGGGCCAAACGAAAAGGAGTGGCATTCTGCAGGGGGACAAGGATACCTGATTCCGTTATCAGGGGATGGGGAGAAATCAAAAAAGATATTTATATTCAGAGAAAGGATGATAAGAATGGCAAGAATCGTTACAGTTATACCAGCAAGAAACCGACAGCGTGAGACAGGACACAGGGCGGTACAGGAAAAGAAGATAAGGGTGGCAGCCTACTGCCGTGTTTCCACGGATCAGGAAGATCAGCTCCACAGCTTTGAAGCACAGGTCGATTATTACACCAAATATATCAATGACCATGAAAATTATGAAATGGCGGGCATCTATGCGGATGAGGGTATTTCAGGAACCAACATCAAGAAAAGGGAACAGTTCAAAAGAATGATCGCAGACTGCGAAGGTGGTAAGATAGACCTTGTCATTACAAAGTCCATCAGCCGTTTTGCCAGAAACACGCAGGACTGTCTGGCATATTCCAGAAAGCTGAAGAACCTCGGAATTGGTATCATATTTGAAAAGGAAAACATCAACACGCTGGATTCCACGGGCGAGCTTCTGTTCACCATCTTAAGTTCTCTTGCGCAGGATGAATCGAGAAACATTTCAGAAAACTGTAAATGGGGCATCCGCACGAAATTCAAGAACGGTGAGATGCATCTCAACACATTCAAGTTCCTTGGATACGACAAGGATGAGAACGGGAAGCTGGTCATCAATAAGGAACAGGCAAAAACGGTAAGACGCATCTACAGGGATTTCCTTATCGGCATCAATCCGGCACAGATTGCGAAAGAACTGACGGAAGAGAGGGTTCCGGGATGCAATGGACAGACGAAATGGTATCCAAGCACAATCGTAGGTATCCTGAAACAGGAAAAGCATATGGGCGATGCGCTTCTGCAGAAGACTTATACGGCTGATTTCCTTACCAAGCGTCAGGTAAAAAATAACGGGGAAATCGCACAGGTCTATGTTAAGGACAGCCATAAGGGAATCATAGATAAGCAGACATGGAATGCGGTGCAGGAAGAATTTGAACGCAGGGAACGGTTCATGGAAGCGCACGGCACGGACAGGTACAGTTACGGTGCGGACTGCATGCCGTTCTGTGAGAAGGTGTTCTGCGGGGAATGCGGAAGCCTGTTCACGAGACATTCATGGAGATCAAGGGGAATCGTACAGTGGCAGTGCAAGAACCACAGGAAAGACGGGAAAGTGGCATGCACGAATGCCTACGTTGATAATGCAGACCTGGAAAAGGGATTTGTAAAAGCATTCAACAGACTGGTCACGGACAGGGATAAGCATATGGAAAGATGGGATCAGATGAAGACAGACGGCAGTCCGCTTGAAAAGATACGGGCAGAGCAGATGATGGAAGCCACAGAGAATGAACCGCTTGGCAGATTTGTCCCTGAGATCGCACAGCTTGTCCTTGCGGAAGTGACGGTGCTTGGTGCAAAGAAATATGAGTTCTTCTTTCAGGAAGGCAGTAGGGTAAAGGTTTCCGTGTAGATTACCCGGAAACCCCGCTGTCATGAAGTCCAAACAGCTCCATCTGGCTGCTTTCACCGTCCGCATCCCCGGGTTCAGGAATGTCGGACGGTTCTTCTTCCATGTCCTTTTTATGCGGAAGTTTATGGGTATAAAGTTTATCCCAGGTAAGCGGATTACGGCTTTTTTTGTTGTAGTATATCAGTATGGCTTCCGCAAATCCGAGTGAGCCGGAACGCCTGTCTTTTGCAGTGCGGGCGAGTTCCTTAATGGATATCCTACCGAGCTTTTCCTTAAATACATCATCTTTTATGGCATCACCGTAAGCATTCAGGAAACGTGCCAGTCCGTTCATCATGTTTGCACTGAAGGACTGGGATGCCCCTTCCCATGTGGCCGCAATGAGACGGATGACATGGTCGAGCATATGGTAGCCGTATTTGTCGTGGATGTTTTCTAGGGTTGCGACAGCACAGATACCGCCTGGGGTCGTGGTGGATGCGATGGTAAGGTCATAGGATTCCACCAGGTCACGGATGATGAGTTGTTTGTCATTGCCGGCCTCTATGTTTGCCATGAATATCTCATAAGGCAGCAGGGGCTTTACATATTTCATCTGGTTTGCAAAGATATCCGCTTCATGTTCATATCCGAGGTCATCGTATACCATGCACCACACGGGTGTCTCCCTGGATCCTGAAACGAGGGCAACAATCTCAATGGTGTGTTGTCCGTTGAATACATAGTTGATGCCGTTCCTCCGGCTGACCTTTACGGGATTTATCTGGTACAGGTCAAAGTTGGCGGCAGCACGCTGGACATGGTGCTGTGAGAGGTTGCGCTGGTATTCCTGGTTGGATACGAGATTCCTGATAGGGATCTGTTCAAAGTGTACTTTTGGGACGAACTGCATCAGGTCAATGGCCTGTGGCGTTTGTCCGGCTGTCTGTTCTTCTGTCATCTGGATCATCCTCCTCAAGCTGCGAAAGCAGTCTGGTTATTTTTCGTGTTAGGTTTAACAGCTGCATCTTCACTTCACGCCTTGCATTAACTGAGGTGGAAGGAAAATCTGTAAGCTCCATGGTCCTTGATATGGTCTTTGACCATGAAGGTATCGTAAATTTAAGGCTCTCGAGTTCCGCATCCGGGTCAGTGGCGGGCATCTGCTTTATTCCGGCTTCGGCACTTTCCTTTTCCCGTTTTATCCTTCTTGAGTCCGGTTTTCCGGTGGGAAGCCTCTGCCACCGGAGTTCGTGCCGGAGCTGGGAGTATCCGATGCGGTCTATAGATCCGCTGTCCAAGAGCCTTTTCAGTCCGTTGATATCCTCAATGGGGAGACGGGAGAGTTCTATGATATTTTCATGGGATACACGGAGTTTTCCGTTTAATATCTTTTCTGCAATCTCCGGGCTTTTCCGTTTCAGGTCATCGACCGCACGGGCATAAATATCATATTTTGTCACGGTGGAAAAACCAAAATTAAATTCATTGCCTATGATGGTGGCAATATCCGTCTTACGGACATATTTCTGTGACACCTGTCCGTCTGCATTCAGTTCCGTGTCAGGATGTTTTTTCATGAATTCATCACTGGCGGTATTCATGTCCGCACGGAACAGTCTGCCTATCAGGTATTTTTTGTATTCCCCGGTAAGGTCTGTACGTTTGAGCTGTTCATGGCAGATAAAAGAGACTGCCATATCACGGCTTTCAAACATCATGCGCCGGATGTTGAAATGGATATCCCATTTTGTACAGATTTTATACCGCAGACGGCCGTCAAGTATGATACCGTTCCATACGCATACAGGCTCCTGGCATCCATGGTCAAAAATGTTTTCTTCGAGTTCTTCCAGGTACTTTTCTTCCCTTGGCTGTATCAGCTCATCAAATTCCGGATCCGTCTGAAGTTCCGGGACTGGTCTGTTGTTCATACTGATTCCTCCGTTCGGGTTATATCATCTACAAGCACGCATTCATTCATGGAAAAGCTGGCAAGACATTCTTTTGGATTCAGTGCACCGTAGATACGGTAGCTGCGGTTGTCCTCCAGATATATGCCCGTATGCCGTAATGCCTGTAAAAGTTCCGTACTGTATAATTCGTAACAGTAACGGCTGTCGGCTTTACTGTAGCGTACACGGTGGGCAAGGTAATCCTTACGCACACTTTTCCTTATGGCAATCATGCTGTCCTGTGGGTTTACAAGCAGCTGGATATACTCCGGGTCACCGAGCATATGGAGCGTGAGCTTGTGTATGCGTATCCTGTTTTTCTTTAAGTCAATGCATAGGACCGGCTTCAAAGAGGTTTCTCTGTTCATAATGCTGTTCCTCCTTTTCTGGATGTTCTGTTGTTTCTTCTTCCGGCTCAGCGGTGTTGTTTTCGGAGATGCCGAACACCGCATAACCGTCAAACATGTTGACCTGTAAACTGCTCTGGTGTTCCTCGACAGGCACACCGAACTGGTTCTGCCATTCTTCCGGATAGCTTGGCGTGCGGGACGCTTTTATCTTTCCGTCTTCCTTCTCCTCACGCACGAAGATCTCAGGCGTGGTGAGGTCAAAGACAAAGAGCAGTTCATTGTCTGACCGTATCAGCTTCCCAAGCAGTTTATAGCGGTAGGATGAATTCCATCCCATAAGCGACACGACCTTGGCAAAAAAGATACGGCAGGTGATCTGTCTGGGAGAGCGTTTTGCCGTTGCGGAACACCACCGGAAGGAATCCTTCTCATCCTCCTGGCATGGACGCACCGCCAGTTTCTTTTCATCCGGGTTTACGAGTATCTGCACGAAATCCGTATCTGGGAGCTTTTTTATGCAGGCGGTGTTTACGGATACCTTGCTGGAATTAAAAGTAAAGGACGGTTCATAGGTATGGGCAAAGAACTCGCCTCGGACGACCTGATACCCGTCATAGCTGAAAGCATCATCCTCGGTCACGGGAATGGTATTCTTTTCATCGTTTGTCTGTATGTTCATCTGTGTTCTCCTTCATATCTGACATGATCTGTTTAATATTCTTTTCGATGTCATTTTTACTGGTGACCTGTATATCAGTGTCGTTGTATGTTACCGGGGCATGGGAGGTATCCGGGTCTTTACGTCCGGTGAATCCGGCAAGTTCCTCTGCCTGTGCGTGGCTGTAATAATTGCTCCCGAATGTGTCTGCCCAGTCAGGCGGATAGGCTCGGACATTTCTCTGCTGGTTGTCCGTAAAGGGTTTTACGGCCGGATCCGCATCCGGTGCACCGACCATGTCATTGGGGATGAATATCTCCGGTTCGGAAAGGTTGAAGAGCAGTACGGCATCATTCCCGCTGCCGCGCTTTACCCCCGTGATGCGGTAACGGCAGTCATCGTTCCAGCCGAGGAGGGAATAGAGCGTGGGAAGAAATGCAGTCCCGCTGATCTCACGTGGAGAGTTTTTGCCGTCTTTCTTTTTAGACCACTGCATGGCATTCCGGCAGTCTTTCCCCGCATTCCTTACGGCAAAGACCAGTTTCTTTGGATGTATGAGCAGTTCCACAAGCGTGCTGTCAAGTTTGCGGACGGCAGGAGCGGAAAAGCGGATATCTCCTTGGCTGAAGGTAACGGTTATACGGTCCGTGCTGTCAAAAAACTGTGAGCGTGCGATCTCATATCCACGCAGGTCAAATTCACCGGATTTTACTTCCACATGACTGGGAGACGGGCCGGACTGTTCCGTGCCGTCATAAACACTGGAAGATGCATTCATGTAATCCGTTTCCTTAAATCCCGCCCATCTGGGGTTGATGGATACAAAACCTTTCAGGACACCTCCCGGAATGACCTTCAGCTGCGGAAGAATCCCTTTGTTCCCATACTTGGCATTGCTGATCAGTCTCTGAACCGCAATAAAGTCATCCCTTGATATGATGGCTTCGTGATGGTCGCGCTTCCGGTACTGGGGACGGTTCTGCATATTCTTCTTTGATTTGTGATTGAGGTAATTCGGAGTGTAGGTCTTGTGTGCAAGGACATCACCGCAGTGCCTTTCGTTCTGCAGTATCTGAAGGATGGAACCGGGAGACCATACGGTGTTTCCCTTTTTGGTCTCACAGCCGAGTTCCGTCAGGGTATCGGCAATCTCCTGACAGGTGCATCCGTTTAAGTACATCATAAATATGAGTTTTACGATCTTTGCTTCCCCTTCATTAATGATGAGGTTTCCGTCTTCATCATGGTCATATCCGAGGAGTATCGGTGTAAGAAAGATTCCCCTGCGGAAACGCATCTCAATGGATGCATTCATGATCTCACTTTTGGTATGGCTTTCTTCCTGTGCAAGTGTGGCCATGAAGGAAAGCACCATCTCACTTTTAGGATCAAAGGTGTTAAGCCTTTCTGTTTCAAAGAAAACACCGACAGGATGGGGAAGTGAGAGAAGTTCCCTGACATAGCCGATGCAGTCCACCACATTCCTGGCAAAACGTGATACGCTCTTGGTCACGATAAGATCTATCTGACCTTTTTTGCAGTCTTCGATCATCAGTTTAAACTGGTCACGGTGCTGGAGGGAGGTGCCGGAGATACCTTCATCCGCATAGATCTGCACCAGTTTCCAGTTCGGACTCTTACTGATAACATCATGATAATGGTTCTTCTGCAGTTCATATGAGGATGTCTGTCTCGGATCATCCGTTGACACCCTTGCATATACGGCAACGCGCTGTTCATTTTCTACTGCAAATATATCTTCCTGCGGAAGGGCAGGGATCACGTCAAGTTCATCTGGGTCGATACCTTTATAACGTTCCCTTATCTTACTTTTCTGGTCGGCAACTGAGCCGGCTTTCTGCTCGTTTTCGTTCATGATTTACCACCTTTATTTCTGTGCTGAATTTTATTATAAAATTTTCATGCTGAAATAAAATAGACTATACGGACTGCCATATCCCTATAGTCTATTTCAAAGAAAATTTATTTGTGTGAAAATAGTGTGCCTTTATCTGTGCCTGTCACTGGAAGTAAGCTCCCAGCCGTTTTTGTGCATGGTTTCAAGGCTTGCCTTTATAAGTTCATAGATGAATCTTTTCTCATTTTCCGAGCAGTCCTCCATGAGCATATCGATGTCTGTCTGGTATGCAGCCGGATTATTCATCTGTACTCCGGCAAGCAGTTCATCCACGGTAATGCCGAGGGCATTTACGATACGGATGATAGATTCCAGGCTTGCTTTTCTTTTTGCATTTTCAATGTGGCTTATGTAGGAGACGGAAAGGTCAGTCATTTCCGCAAGCAGCGCCTGTGAAATATGATTCTGCTCCCTTACTTCCTTGATACGGTATCCTATCTGCCTGTGGTTGACAGATATCTGCGCCTGATTCATAGATTGTACCTCCTGTTTTCTTTTTTTTACGCAAGGTAAATTATCTATCAATGAGTGCAAAAAAGTTGTGTAATTTAATAAAGTGTAATGGAGTAGAAGGAAAACAGGGGGATAGGAAAGTGCGAAATATGTCGAACGATTCTTATTGAAGGATACGGATGCAGATGGTATGCTTATAACTGAAACAAGACGATATAAGAATGATGGAAACAAGGTAAATCAAGGTTCTGTCATGATACAAAACTGAACTGCATAAACCTGCCGTTCATATTTTTTTACCCAGATACTCCACTGCACTAGAGTAATTTACGAAAGAGATATGGTTCTAATAATTCTTCTGCGTAACGGTTACAATATGTATATCGTACAGATGGAAGAGAGGTGTAATTTACTTGCGTACAGAGGAGTACATACCAAAGAGGGTAAAAGAATTATGCAGCAAGCATAAAGTCTCCAAATACAGACTTGCACAGCTCACGGATATGTCGCAGACAGCGTTGGCAAATATAATGAATAAGAAGAGCATACCTACAGTACCGACCCTGGAAAGAATCTGTGATGCATTCGGAATTTCAATCGCACAGTTCTTTGCCGGAGATGGTATGCGGCCTGACCTGACAGATGAGCAAGGTGAATTATTGGAGATATGGGATGACTTAAATGCGGATGAACGCAGAATACTGATGAACTTCGTAAGGACGTTGAAGAAGTAAGGGGAAGCAGTTTGATTGTATCTGACAAGGCTGGCTTCCCTTTTTCTATGCATTCCTGTGACCACGGAAAGTGATGAGGATGTATATGAGAGTACAGGATGAGGAATTCAAAACAATGATCTACGATCTGATGAACGGACATTATGATCTGGATAAATTTGATTGTGCGGAAAGCAGTGTGGTAGAGAATGAATTTGCAGAAGGCAGATACTGTGAAAAACTCTACAGTGAAATGCTTGCAGCCTATGGAAGGATATGCCAGAGGCTGCATGAGCAGTCCGGTGAGGACAGGGACGTGGAAATCATAATAAACAATCTGCTGGACATGGGCAGATACCAGAGCTTGAAGATGTTCAATTATGGGGCATTCTTTACTGAAAAACAGAATCAGCAGTAAGACGGAAGACAAAAAATAGTGTGGCTACGATTTGACAGCCACGCTATTTTTTGTTACAAATATAGTGGTGTTATACGATGCGTATAACAGAGAGCCGCAAAAATGGTTTTGCGTGATTATACAAATCTCAAGAATAAGCAAATCTGGGGTGTTCAAAGGGGGTATATCCCCTAGTGGGCTATCCCCCTTAGCATTGTATGCTGACTATCCCTTTATAATAAGAAGTTATGCCATCTATAAAAGACAGGGTAAAGCCCCAGACGGGTCTTCATGTCTCGATTCTGTGCATGGCACTGATCCGTTTTTTCAAACATACCGGCATTTCCGAACGCATCTTTATTCCTGCCGGTATCGGACTGGTTCTTGCATACGGACAGATGACCGACTTCAGCATTTCCACAAGCCGTGCCGTGATCATGATGATCCTGCTTCTTGCGGCAGATCTGTTCGAGCGGACTTACGATGGCAAAAATTCTCTGGCGATTGCCGCCGTGATCATTTTGCTCCAAAAGCCCTTTGCTCTGTTTTCCTGCAGTTTTCTTTTATCCTTCGGAGCCATGGCAGGGATCTATTTCATTGTCCCGTTTTTGGTACAGATCTGGTCCGGCGATTCCTGGCAAAAGCACCGCAAAAGACGTCAAAGACATTTTTCCGACCGCGAGCTTTGCGCCAACCATCCCCGGATCGGTGCAGGAATACTTTTTATCAGACAGAGAGCGTCGACCGCCGCCGGGATGCTTCTGATCAGCAGCGCCATCCAGCTTACGACACTACCGGTGATTCTTTACTTTTTTTCAGAGGTTCCCCTGTATGGAATCCTCATCAATCTGCTTGTGATTCCACTTGCCGCCTTACTGGTAATTCTTTCCTTTCTCGGAGGTCTTACCGGATGCATCTGTCCGATATTTGGGACATTTCTTTTATCGACAGTTTACTGGCTGCTCTCACTATACGAAAAGCTCTGCCAGCTTTTTAAGAGACTGCCCGGTCACGTCCTGATTCTCGGTCGTCCTGCCGTCTGGCAGATTATTTTGTATTATATTCTGTTATGCGGTCTTTTGCTGTGGATGCGGCGGCGGTCAAAGCAGATTGATGAGCTCGAGTATCAGCACAGCGCTGCCCTTGCGACCTCCGTGCGAAGATACCGCCGCCTCGCCGGACAGGTTATTCCATTCGTTCTTATTCTTGTCCTGCTGCCGGTTCCGTCAGGCTCTCTTGAGATTGTGGTTCTTGACGTCGGGCAGGGAGACGGGATCTATCTTCATACGCCATCCGGGCAGAACATTCTTGTGGACGGCGGAAGTACCAGCGAAAACCAGGTAGGGAAGTACCGGATCCTTCCGTTTCTCAAGACCCGCGGAATCCGCTATATCAATTATATGATCGCCACACATGCGGACGAGGATCATATCAACGGTCTTGCCGAGCTTATGCAGATGAGCGGGGACAGCTACCGGATCGGCACACTTCTTCTGCCGGATGTAGCAGACAAAGCACAGGAGGGATATCAGCTTCTGATACAGACGGCGCAGACCAAAAATATTACTGTTGCTTATCTTTCCTCCGGTGCAAATCTTACATACGGAGCACTTTCCCTGCTCTGCCTGAATCCCCCCTCCGGCTCCGGCTTTTCCTCCGCCAATGACGAATCCATTGTTCTGAGTCTTCGCTATAATGACTTTTCCTGTCTTTTGACCGGAGACCTGGCCGGAGAAGGAGAAGAGGAGGTACGCCGTATCCTTGCGTCTGCCTCCCTCCGAAAAGCCTACAACATCCCGGAGCATTATACGTTACTAAAGATTGCGCATCACGGCTCCAAAAACTCCTCCGATGAAGAACTGTTGTCCCTGATCCGTCCGGAATACGCCCTGATCTCCTGTGGCAGACATAACCGGTACGGACATCCCCACAAGGAGCTTTTGCAGCGTCTGAAAAATTGCCATGCCGGGATTTTTCGTACCGATCAGTCGGGTGCACTGACTGTCACTGTCAAGCGCCGGGTGACAATTCGCGGATATCTCGATAAAACGCCATCAAAGCTTGCGCGTATATTGTTTCCTTAAAAAATAAATGACAAACAATTTTCTTTGTGCTACAATAATAATATCTTTGATTAAGTGAAGATATAAATACAAACAGAGGAGGCTTATCATGGACTACAAGAATGCAGGCGTTGACATTGAGGCGGGCTATAAGGCAGTAGAGCTTATGAAAAAGCATGTTGCCAGCACAATGAGAAGTGAGGTGCTGACAGATATTGGTGGATTTTCGGGGGCATTTTCCCTGGACAGTTTTAAGGGGATGGAGCATCCGACTCTGGTTTCCGGTACAGACGGAGTAGGAACCAAGTTAAAAATTGCCTTTGAGTTGGACAAGCACGACACGATTGGCATCGACTGCGTGGCAATGTGTGTAAACGACATTGCATGTGCCGGTGGAGAGCCATTATTTTTCTTAGATTATATCGCATGCGGCAAGAACGAGCCCGAGAAGATTGCACAAATCGTGAGCGGTGTTGCAGAAGGGTGTCGTCAATCTGACGCTGCGCTGATCGGTGGTGAGACAGCAGAGATGCCGGGCTTTTATCCGGTTGACGAGTATGATCTTGCCGGTTTTGCCGTTGGTATCGTAGACAGAGACAAGATGATCACAGGAAAGACTATCGCAAAGGGAGACGTACTGGTAGGAATCGCTTCCTCCGGAATTCACAGCAACGGTTATTCTCTGGTTCGTAAGGTTTTCGATATCAAGAAAGACAATCTGAACCGTTCTTATGAATGTCTCGGCGGCAAGACACTGGGTGAGACGATCCTCACACCAACCATTATCTATGTTAAGGCATTAAAGAGCGTCAAAGAGGGCGGTGTAACGATCAAGGGCTGCAGCCACATCACAGGCGGCGGATTCTATGAGAATATCCCTAGAATGCTTCATGAGGGCGTTCGTGCCAGGGTAAAGGCAGACAGCTATCCGATCCCTCCGATCTTTGATATGCTTTCCAAAGATGGTAACATCGCCAAAGAGATGATGTACAACACCTACAACATGGGTATCGGTATGCTTCTCGCTGTAGACGCAGCAGACGCTGATAAAACAGTTGAGCTTGTTAACAAGTCCGGTCAGAAGGCATTTATCGTTGGTGAGATTGCAGAGGGCGAAAAGGGAATCGATCTGGTATAAAATTCCCGCAGACAGCACAATATGGAGGAGACTTATGCAGAAGATTGCAGTATGTGTATCCGGTGGAGGAACAAACCTTCAGGCGATCATCGATGCTGTTTCAGACGGCACCATTCATAATACAGAGATTGCTGTTGTCATCAGCAACAAAGAAAACGCATATGCTCTGGAGCGCGCTGCAGCCGCAGGCATTCCGGCAAAATGCATCAATCCAAAGTCCTTTGATTCCAGGGACGACTTTGCAGACGCAATGTTACATACATTAGACGAATATCATATCGATCTGGTGGTACTTGCCGGTTATCTGGTGATCGTACCTGCCAAAATGATCGAGACATATCATAACCGTATCATTAACATTCATCCATCCCTGATCCCGGCACACTGCGGTATGGGATATTACGGTCTTAAGGTTCATGAGAGCGTCCTTTCCATGGGCAACAAGGTAACCGGAGCAACCGTTCATTTCGTGGATGAAAAGGCAGACCATGGTCCGATCATTTTGCAGAAGGCTGTTGAGGTTCATGAGGGAGATACCCCTGAGATCCTCCAGCGCCGTGTTATGGAACAGGCAGAGTGGAAGATTCTTCCAAAGGCAATTGATCTGATCGGTGCCGGAAAAGTAACTGTAGAAGACGGCATTGCACACATCAAGGAACAGGAGGCATAGACATTATGAAAGTATTAATCGTAGGCAGCGGCGGACGCGAGCATGCCATTGCATGGAGTGTGTGCCAGAGTAAGAGAGTAGACAAGATCTACTGTGCTCCGGGCAACGGTGGAATCGCCCAGATTGCAGAGTGTGTTAATATCACAGCGATGGAATTTGACAAGCTTGCAGATTTCGCTGAGGAAAATGAGATCGACCTGACCATTATCGGTATGGACGATCCTCTAGTTGGCGGTATTGTTGATGTATTTGAGGAGAGAGGACTTCGTGTCTTCGGACCACGCAAGAATGCAGCGATCATCGAAGGCTCCAAGAGCTTTTCCAAAGATCTGATGAAGAAATACAACATCCCAACCTGTCACTACGAGACATTCCACTCCCCGGAAGAGGCGCTTCTGTATCTTGGCGGATGTAATTTCCCGATCGTATTAAAGGCTGACGGTCTTGCACTCGGAAAGGGTGTTTTGATCTGTCAGAATCTTGAAGAGGCCGAGGCAGGAATTGCTACACTGATGTTAGACAAGCAGTTCGGTGATGCCGGTGATACCGTTGTCATCGAGGACTTTATGGTTGGTCGCGAGGCTTCCGTTCTCTGTTTCTGCGATGGCACACATATCAAGCCAATGACAAGTGCGCAGGATCACAAGAGAGCAAAGGACGGCGATCAGGGCTTAAATACCGGTGGAATGGGAACTTTCTCCCCAAGCCCGTTCTATACAGAGGAGATTCAGAAGTTCTGTGAAGAGAAGATATATCAGCCAACCATGGACGCCATGAAAGCAGAGGGAAGAGATTTCGTCGGTATTCTTTTCGTCGGTCTCATGATGACCGCAGACGGTCCAAAGGTACTCGAGTACAACGCACGTTTCGGCGATCCGGAGGCACAGGTTGTTCTTCCGCGTATGAAGAACGATATCATTGATGTGATCGACGCCTGCATCGACGGCAAGCTGGATCAGATCGATCTGCAGTTCGAGGATAATGCGGCAGTCTGTGTTGTGCTTGCATCTGACGGATATCCGGAGCACTACGAGAAGGGCAAGCTGATCTCCGGTTTGGAGAAGTTTGACGACAAGGACGGTTACTATGTATTCCATGCAGGCACCAAGCTTACAGACGAGGGAATCGTTACGAACGGCGGACGTGTTCTCGGTGTGACCGCCAAAGGCAAAGACTTAAAGGAAGCCAGAAAGAACGCCTATGAAGCAACCGAATGGATTTCTTTCGAAAACAAATATATGCGTCACGACATCGGTAAGGCGATTGACGATGCAGAATAATTCTTTCTGAATGAAACAGTACTCATATTATTTACATACTCAAATCATAAGGAGGAGAAAACATGTATCCATTTTCTGACGTAGAAAACTTTGATCCTGAAATTGCAGCAGCGATCACTGCTGAGACCAACAGACAGCGCGAAAACATCGAGCTGATCGCATCTGAGAACCTTGTCAGCAAGGCAGTAATGTCTGCTATGGGAAGCACTCTCACCAATAAGTATGCAGAGGGTTATCCGGGCAAGCGTTATTACGGCGGATGCCAGCACGTTGATGTAGTAGAGGATCTTGCCAGAGACAGAGCCATGAAGCTGTTCGGCTGCACTTACGCAAATGTACAGCCACATTCCGGTGCTCAGGCAAATATGACTGTATTTTTTGCACTCATGAATCCGGGTGATACTTTCATGGGAATGAACCTGGATCACGGCGGACATCTGACACACGGAAGCCCTGTTAACCTTTCCGGTAAATACTTCCACTGTGTTCCTTACGGTGTCAACGACGAAGGCTTCATCGACTATGATGAGGTAGAGCGCATCGCAAAGGAATGCCAGCCAAAGCTGATCGTAGCCGGTGCAAGTGCATATGCCAGAAAGATCGACTTCAAGCGTTTCCGCGAGATCGCCGATGAAGTTGGTGCTTTTCTGATGGTTGATATGGCTCATATTGCGGGACTTGTCGCTGCAGGCTATCATGAGAGTCCGATCCCATATGCACATGTTACAACAACCACAACACATAAGACACTGCGCGGACCTAGAGGTGGTATGATCCTTTCCAGCAAGGAATTTGCAGAGGAGCATAAGCTTAACAAGGCTCTTTTCCCGGGAATCCAGGGCGGACCTCTGATGCATGTGATCGCCGCAAAGGCTGTCTGCTTCAAGGAAGCACTTGATCCAAGCTTTAAAGAGTACGGCAAGAACATCATTGACAATGCACAGGCACTGGCAAAAGGTCTTCAGAGCCGTGGACTTAAGATCGTATCCGGCGGTACAGACAACCATCTGATGTTAGTTGATCTTGCCGATAAGGGGCTGACCGGTAAAGAAGTAGAGAAGTGGCTTGATGAAGCTCATATCACCTGCAACAAGAACACCATTCCGAACGATCCACAGTCTCCATTTGTTACAAGCGGTATCCGTCTTGGTACAGCAGCCGTAACAACAAGAGGCTTCAATACTGACGATATGGATCAGGTTGCAGAGGCAATTGCACTGATGGTAAATGATCCGGAGGGCAATAAGGAGAAAGCAACAGCAATCGTAAAGGGACTGACCGACAAATACCCATTATACGAGTAATTTCTTCCATAGCAATACATGAGCGGGGCACCTTTATCAAAAGGTGCCTATGCTTTTCTAATCCGGTACAGCGTATGTCACCGGATGCAGATAGAAAGGGAGGTCTTTATGATATACAAACAGGAATACTATGAAAATATCGCAGAAAATATCATCGGCAAGTTTAACACAAGAGGAATCGAGGGATACTATTGTACAGACCGCGAGGAGGCTAATGCCAAGGCAAAACGTTTTCTGACACCCGGCTGCACCATTTCCTGGGGCGGCTCCGAAACGCTGCTTGAAATCGGTCTGATCGACGATCTGATGGAATCCGACTACACCCTGTATGACCGTGCCAGCGCAGTCACTCCCGAAGAGAAAAGGGAGATGTATGGCAAGATCGTGACCTCCGATGTCTATTTTATGAGTTCCAATGCCATCACATTGGATGGAGAGCTTGTTAATATTGACGGCGCCGGCAACCGTGTTGCCTGTCTCTGCCACGGACCACAGCAGGTTATCGTGATCGCAGGCATGAATAAGATCGTTCCCGATGTGCGAAGCGGCATTGCCAGAGTACATAACATGGCAGCCCCGCCAAACTCTCTGCGTCTTGGTCTGAAGACACCATGCGCCCAGTACGGACGCTGTGCAGACTGTCTGAGCAGCGACTGCATCTGCGCCCAGACGGTTGTCACCAGATTTTCACGCATTCCGGACCGGATCAAAGTTATTCTGGTCGGTGAGGAATTAGGATTTTAATTAACAGGCGCTGCAACCGGGTATACGCATAACAAAGGAAAATGATGCGTTTTATGCTGATTGCCCGGAGCCTGCAGTTTTAAAAAGGAGTGGATATTATGTGCAAGAATAAAACAGAACAGACAAGTGGATCATCCGTCCACGTTGAAGTTAATGTCACCAAGATTGTAAAATATGTCTGCCTGACCGGAATCGCGATCGTCGGGATCATTTTCGGCTGCAATGCATGGGCAGAGGTTCAGAAGGGAAACAGCAGCATTCACGCTGAATAGTTACTTATGGGAAAAAAGTTATTTATCGCAGAAAAACCAAGTGTTGCGAGAGAATTTGCCAAAACGCTCGGCGTCAACGGCAACGCAGGCAACGGTTATCTGGAATCCAATGATTATGTAGTCACATGGTGTGTGGGACATCTTGTGACGATGAGTTATCCGGAGGTCTATGATCCGGCACTGAAGAAGTGGTCACTAAACACCATTCCTTTTATGCCGGATGAGTTTCTCTACGAGCTGATCCCGGATGTCCGAAAGCAGTTTAATATCGTCAAGGGTCTGCTAAACCGTCCCGATGTGGAACGAATTTATGTCTGTACCGACTCCGGACGCGAAGGAGAATATATCTACCGCCTTGTCGATCAGATGGCAGAGGTGCCGGACACCAAGGATAAGCGCCGTGTCTGGATCGATTCCCAGACAGAGGAGGAGATCCTCCGCGGGATCCGCGAGGCAAAGCCGTTGTCAGAATATGATAATCTCGCAGCCTCCGCTTATCTGCGCGCCAAGGAAGACTATCTGATGGGAATCAATTTCTCCCGCGTGCTTTCACTGAAATACAGCCAGACCATTATGAATTACCGGAAAGGTGCCAAGTACGCCGCCATCGCGGTCGGTCGTGTCATGACCTGCGTTCTCGGTATGGTCGTGCGGCGGGAGCGGGAGATCAGAAGCTTTGTCAAGACACCGTTTTACCGTGTAATCGGTCACTTCTCCTACGAGGGAAAGGAATTTGACGGCGAGTGGCGAAGCGTTGATGGCTCCGATTACTACCAGTCTCCGAAGCTTTACAAAGAAAACGGCTTCAAGGAACGGACTGATGCCGCCATCCTTTGTCAGAACTTAGGCTATCCGAAGGAAGACGGAGATGGCTGCTTTCTTCCGGAGCCGCCTGCCGAAGCTGGCACCGCTGTTGTCGAAAAGATCGAGCGCAAGAAAGAAAAAAAGAACCCGCCGTTATTATTTAACTTGGCAGAGCTGCAGAACGTCTGCTCCAAGCTTTTCAAGATCAGCCCGGACGAAACCTTAAAGATCGTTCAGGAGCTTTACGAGAAAAAGCTGGTTACATATCCAAGAACAGACGCCCGTGTGCTCTCGACTGCCGTCTCCAAGGAGATCCACAAAAATATCGGCGGACTGCGCAATTATCCGATCGTGCGTGAGATTGCAGAGAAGATCTTATCCGGCACAAGCTACCAGAAGATTGCCTCCACCAGATACTGTGATGACAAAAAGATCACCGACCATTATGCGATCATTCCGACCGGACAGGGCTTTGGTGCCCTGAAAAGCACAAGCCTGACAACGCAGCGCGTTTATGAGGTGATCGTGCGGCGTTTCCTCTGTATTTTCTATCCACCGGCAGAATATCAGAAGATCAGTCTGACTGCCGTTTGCGGAAACGAACGCTTCTTCTCCGGCATCCGAATCATGCTGCAGCAGGGTTATCTGGAGATCGCAGACGCCTCCTTTTCCAAAAAGAAGCAGGCAAACCGTGACGCAGACGCAGCAAATGCGGACAACGCATCCGCCGAGGAAGAAAAGGATACCTTCGATGAGGCACTGATCGCGCTGATGAAGCAGATCCGCAAAGGAACCGTGATCGATCTGAACCGACTCGAGATCAAGGAGGGGGAGACCTCTCCGCCGAAACGTTACAACTCCGGTTCGCTGATCCTTGCCATGGAAAATGCCGGTCAGCTGATCGAGGATGAGGAGCTTCGCTCCCAGATCAAAGGAAGCGGTATCGGCACCAGTGCCACCCGTGCAGAGATCTTAAGCAAGCTTGTCACCAAGAAATACTTAAAGCTCAACAAAAAGACACAGATCATCACGCCGGAATTTCTCGGAGAAATGGTCTACGATGTCGTTGATTCCTCCATCCGTTCCCTGCTTAACCCTGAGCTTACCGCAAGTTGGGAGAAGGGTCTTACCTACATGGCAGAGGGAACCATCACGGAAGAGGAATATATGAAGAAGCTCGAAAATTACATTGCCAAATGGGTCAACGGCGTCAAGGGACTGAATAACCAGAGCTATCTGCGCAAAAAGTTCGACGAAGCCGCTGTTTATTACAAGAAGTAAATCAATAGGGAGGATTATCATGTACGATGCATTAAAAAACAAGAATCTTTTTAACTTTGATGAGACGATCGCAAGTGATATTTTTACGGACCGCGAGTTTCCATGGGAGGTACTTCCTCACATCGGAGCGTTCATTCTGACACTTGGAGCTACGCTGTCTCCGGAGGAATACGAGCAGAAAGAGGAGAATATCTGGATCGCGAAATCCGCTACCGTGGCACCGACCGCATCCATCAACGGACCATGTATCATCGGAAAGAATGCCGAGATCCGTCAGTGCGCCTTTATCCGCGGTAACGCCATTGTAGGAGAGAACTGCGTTGTCGGCAACTCCACCGAATTAAAGAACGTGATCCTGTTCAATAATGTACAGGTGCCGCATTATAACTATGTTGGCGACTCCATTCTCGGCTACAAATCACACATGGGAGCTGGCTCGATCACCTCCAATGTCAAGTCCGACAAGACAAAGGTAACGATCCGCTACAACGATGACGTGATTGCGACCGGACTCAAGAAGATGGGGGCGATTCTTGGCAACTTTGTTGAGGTCGGCTGCAACAGCGTATTAAATCCGGGCACCATCATCGGAAGCAACACCAATGTTTATCCGTTATCCATGGTCAGAGGATATATTCCGAAAGGAAGTATCTACAAGCGTCAGGGCGAGATTGTCGAAAAGTCCATTTAATCACACCGATTACAGCAGTCATTTCCACCCGGAGATGCCTTTTCACATTAATGAAAACTCACCTATTAAAATTTTTGGTGAGTTTTTTTGTCAAAAAGTGTAGACTAAATAGGAATTTTGTGCGAAAATGTAATTAGGACTGCGGTGATGCCGCAGATAAAAAGCATATTGAAAGGAGCAAAATCATGGTTTATTCACAGGAAGTAGAAAACATGTGCCCTGTTGCCCAGGGTGTGCATCATGGAGCTGCACCAATCCCTGAGGAAGCAAAATGGGTTCAGGCAAAGGAAGTTAAGGATATTTCCGGTTTTACACATGGTATTGGCTGGTGCGCACCTCAGCAGGGCTGCTGCAAGCTGAGCCTTAATGTAAAGGAAGGTATCATTCAGGAGGCTCTCGTTGAGACTGTTGGATGTTCAGGTATGACACATTCCGCAGCTATGGCTGCTGAGATTCTCCCGGGTCTGACTGTTATGGAGGCACTCAATACTGACTTGGTTTGTGATGCGATCAATACAGCAATGAGAGAGTTATTCCTTCAGATCGTTTATGGTCGTTCCCAGAGTGCATTCTCTGAGGATGGACTTGCTATCGGTGCCGGTCTTGAGGATCTTGGAAAGGGTCTTCGTTCTCAGGTTGGTACTATGTATGGTACTCTGAAGAAGGGACCTCGTTACTTAGAGATGGCAGAGGGTTATGTTACTGCAATCGCATTGGATGATGAGGATATGATCATTGGTTATAAGTTTGTAAACCTTGGTAAGATGACAGATTTCATCAAGAAGGGTGATGATCCTAATACTGCATGGGACAAGGCATCCGGACAGTACGGACGTGTTGCTGACGCAGTGAAGCTCATTGATCCGAGAACTGATGAAGAGATCGCAAAATAAAGAAAAGGAGGCAAACGAATCATGGCATTATTTGAATCATATGAGAGAAGAATCGACCAGATCAACAAAGTGTTGAACAGCTATGGCATTTCTTCCATTGAAGAAGCAGAGAAAATTACAAAGGATGCTGGACTTGATGTTTACAATCAGGTAAAGGGAATCCAGCCAATTTGTTTCGAGAACGCTTGCTGGGCATACATCGTAGGTGCAGCAATCGCAATCAAGAAAAACTGCCGTAAGGCATCAGAAGCAGCAGCAGCAATCGGAGAGGGACTTCAGTCTTTCTGTATCCCTGGTTCTGTTGCAGATACACGTAAGGTAGGTTTAGGACATGGTAACCTTGGTAAGATGCTCCTCGAGGAAGATACCAAGTGCTTCGCATTCCTTGCAGGTCATGAGTCATTCGCAGCCGCTGAGGGTGCTATCGGTATCGCAGAGAAGGCTAACAAGGTTCGTAAAGAGCCACTTCGTGTCATCTTAAACGGTCTTGGTAAGGATGCTGCTCAGATCATCTCCCGTATCAATGGATTCACATTCGTTGAGACAGAGTATGATCCATATACAAACGAGGTTAAGGAAGTATTCCGTAAGTCTTATTCTGAGGGACTTCGTGCAAAGGTTAACTGCTACGGTGCAAACTCTGTACCAGAGGGTGTTGCTATCATGCACAAAGAGGGCGTAGACGTATCTATCACAGGTAACTCTACAAACCCTACACGTTTCCAGCATCCGGTTGCAGGTACTTACAAGAAGGAGTGCCTGGAGCAGGGTAAGAAGTACTTCTCAGTTGCTTCCGGTGGTGGTACAGGACGTACCCTTCACCCGGATAACATGGCAGCAGGTCCTGCTTCCTATGGTATGACTGATACACTTGGCCGTATGCATAGTGATGCACAGTTCGCAGGTTCTTCTTCTGTACCGGCTCACGTTGAGATGATGGGTCTGATCGGTGCAGGTAACAACCCTATGGTTGGTATGACAGTTGCTGTAGCAGTAGCTGTTCAGGAAGCTGCTGACGCTGGCAAGTTCTAAGAAATCGCAGAAGTCGGACATATTTAGAATGAATCTTTTATATACAGGGAGTGCTCTTCATTGGAAGGGCACTCCTTTTTTTAATCAACAAAACAAAATCTCCGTGATCATTCTTGAGTTTTCCTGCTCCCTGATATATAATAAATGAAACAATCCATTATGAATGGAAGGAGTGGATCATAATGCGTTTTTTAAAATCTTTTCTTGTTTTTTCGATAGTCATGCTGTTAATTTCCGGCTGTAAATCCGCCCAAAATTCATCTACAAAGCAGGCAATAACATCTCCGGACACTTCACTGCAAGAGACAGCTTCCAGCACAGCGCCGGCAGCCAATGAATTATCTCCTTCGATTTCTCCAACTCCTAGGGTACAGAAAACTCCATCTGCCTCACCAAAACCAAAGAATGCAAAATGGATCTATAATCGCAAAACACACGTTCTGACTATTAAAGGAACCGAGGAAATGTATGCTGAACAAACAGAAGACTGGATCGATAATGAACGAAAATTCGACGAACATAATGGTATCCAGTTAAATTTTAATGAGCGAAAAGTAAAAGAAATTGTAGTAAAACCGGGAATTACCGTCATCAATAAAGGCGCATTTGCAGCTTTTCGCAATGTCAAAAAAATCACCCTGCCAAATACCATCAAAAAAATTAACGACTATGCATTTTATAATTGCCAGTCGCTGCAGGAACTCACCATTCCGGACAAAGTAGTATCCGTGGGAAAAGAATGCTTTTTTTACTGCAGACAGTTAAGATCGATCCATATCGGAAAAAATCTGCGTACCATCGGAAATGGCAGCTTTGCCGGATGTAAAAACTTACAAAGCATTGAGCTTTCCTCTGAAAATAAATATTTGGAAACAAAATACGGAGGTCTGTACCAGAAGAAACAGAAGTGTCTCTATTTTCAATATCAACATACCAAAACGGCAGAAATAGCTCCTGACACAAAATGTATCGGGACCTTTGCATTTACCTACAATACACCATTAAAAGAAGTGACGATTCCCGACTCTGTCCGCCGGATCAAAGGTGGAGCTTTCTGTTACTGCCGTAATCTGGAATATGTCCATTTGAGCAATCACTCAAAGCTTTACAAAATCGACAGCCCCTACGGAGAAATGGGCATGTATCCGGATGATCTCTGGTATAGCGGGAGCTTTTTACACTGTAAGAAGCTTAAAGAGCTTCATTTGCCAAATTCGTTAAAAGCAATTGACTGGGATACCTTTAGCGGATGCAAATCCCTTACGCTGTATCTTGGTTCCCAATTTACCAACTTTAGAAAATCACAGATTGCCGGAGTCTCTGCCATACAGGTTTCACCCCATAACAAGAAATTTTCTTCCAAAGACGGCGTTTTATATGACAGGCACAAGAAAACACTCCTGAATTACCCGGAATATAAGACAGATCAAACATTTGTAGTTCCAAAATCTGTCCGCCACATTCAGGAATCAGCATTTCGAGCCAATGAACATATTGAGAATGTGTTTTTCCCGAAGAAGCTAAAACACATTGGAGAAGGAGCATTTAATGGCTGTAAAAAACTTAAAAATGCTACCATTCCCGGAAAACAAACGAAAATTGGCAGATCGGCATTTCTCTTTTGTCGACATGTGGTGATCCATGCACCAAAGCATTCCGAAGCTGCAAAATTTGCAAAAAAACATGATCGGATGTTTGAAGTATTCAGAAAGAAATAGAAATTTTAAAACGAAATCATCAAAAAGGAGACCGGACATGAATTGTTCAGCCTCCTTCTTTTCTTACATACTCAAACTTCGCACATAAAATATATCACTGCGCCCATACTATTTCTTATGTCCG
>ERZ772886.353-NODE-353-length-45276-cov-5.302979_pt1 | contig 45276 bp, 45 predicted proteins | sample MGYA00512128_ERZ772886 | MGnify/ENA primary metagenome ERZ772886 (study PRJEB29015, sample SAMEA2737698) | human gut metagenome | biome: human gut; feature: human-associated habitat; material: faeces | place: China | collected 2012 ... | reverse complement strand
GGTGTCCAGCATATCCACGGAAATGGCGATCTGAGGCATTTTCTTCGGATCAGAAAACTCGTCAATGGCGCTTTGCGCATAGGTCATATAGTTGTCGATGACCTTGGCAAAGCCGGGAAGGTGTGGGTATTCTTTATTGAAAACCGCAAGGATTTTCTCTGCATGGGTGTGATTCTTTGCAAAGACGATGGTCTTGCCCAGTTTACTGCCGTAGTCGATGGTCAGACCGTGGGTCATCAGCGTGTTCAGTACCTGTCGGATGGTGTCTTCATTGAAGATCCATTCGTTCAGCGCCGAGGACGCAATGCGCTCCGGTAACGCTCCGTTCTCATCCTCAAAGGTATCCTCGTAGGCCTGCCTGTCCTCGTCGGAAAGCTCATCGTAGACGATGCCCTGTTCAATAAATTTCAGCTTCGTCTCTACCGATAGGAAATCCACCAGATACCCGTCCTTTACCGCCTGTGCCAGCTCATAGCCATAGGTGGGGACGCCGTTTTCTAGTTCAAATATCTCATAGGTATTCTTGTCGATCTCGTCCTTGGGCGTGGCCGTCAGTCCCACCAACGGCGCGTCGAAATAGTTGAAAATATCCCGGTATTTGTTATACACCGAGCGGTGTGCTTCGTCGCAGATCACCAGGTCAAAGTGCCCGCAGGTAAAGAGCTTGCCGTCCTCATCCTGCACGCTGTCAATGACATTGTACATGGTCTGATAGGTGGAAAAGACGCAGTGAGCGGTGTAGTTATCCTTCTCTTCGCAGAGGTTAGTAACGGAGAGATCAGGCAGCAGATTCACAAAGCTGCGCTTTGCCTGCGTGACCAGACTGTTGCGGTCGGCAAGAAACAGGATGTTTTTCACCCAGCCGTGCTGGAGCAGCACATCGCACAAGGCAATGACCGTCCTCGTCTTGCCGGAGCCGGTAGCCATGACCAGCAGCGCCTTGCGGCGATTCCGGGCAAAGGCATCGCAGACGGCCTTGATTGCGCCCTCCTGATAGTAGCGCCCGGCGATATTGCGGTTCACCATGATATTTTTGAGACTCGTCCGCATGGTTTGAAGATTGAAGAGCTTCTCCAGATCGCGCTTGGAGTAAATAGCTGCACATTTGCGCTCAGGGTACAGATTATCCGTGATGTGGGTTTCAAAGCCGTTGGTCAGGAAGATGACCGGGCGGCGGTGATACTTTTTCTCCAACAGATCGGCGTAGAGCTTTGCCTGCTGGCGGCCTTTGGCCACATCTGTGCAGGTGCGCTTGGCCTCGATCACAGCCAACGGGCGGCCGTCGTCACCGTAGAGCACATAGTCCGCATAACCTACCTCGGACTTGTTGGGCATACCGGGCAGCTCGACTTCATTCAGCCAGTCCTTGCCCTCCGTCCAGCCTGCGTCTTCCAGCATGGTGTCGATATACAGCTTGCGGGTCTTGTATTCAGACAGGTCGAGGGGCTTGGGCACATAGGTCTGCTGCTGCTCGGCGCGGCGGGCAGTGAGTTCCTCCTTCAGCGCGGCGTTCTCCGCCATCAGCGCGGCAAGATCAATGTCGGCTGCTCCCTTATCCCCTCGCGGAGCGGGCGCGGCGGGCTGCTGTAGCAGGCTGCGGTCAAAATGTCCTTCTGTGTAGTTCTTACCATAGCAGTACGCCACAAAATCCAGAAAGACATAGAGATTTTCCAGACACAGCACCGCCTGCTCCTCGGTGATTTTCCTGCCGGTGTGGGCGGCGTTGTTGCCCATACGGCGGATCAGATCCATCCGCCGCCAGATGTCCGCGCCCACGATGTCCCGGAAGTCTTCGGTATTCATGAGGCTCACCAGAGAGTCCTGATAAGGCATGACCAGCCCCTTGTCCACAGAGTACATCCACTTCACGGCAAACTCCATCGCCCGGCGGCAGTTCAGCACGCAGGCGGAGGGGTCAATATGTAGAATCCGCTCGGCGGAGACGGCTACGGAGGCGAAAGGCTCAAATTGCGGGTTGGCGGCGAAAATGTCAAAGTTGGTCATAGCTACAACCCTTCTTATAAAAATGATTTACATTCTGTTGCACATTATTCGGCACAGCATAGCTGCTATTTCTGAGCCCAATAGTTCCTCCGCTAATTGACGCCGTTGTCCTTCAGTCAATTTACTGATGGATTCCATTGCTTTTAATACATCATGTTTTGCGTTTTCATATGGACTTTCAAATTCGACATCAGGAGTAATCTTAAATTCATTCATACGATTCACCTTCTAAATATTTCTGTATCAAGCTGTTAAACATCCAACATATTTTTTGCATCATATACAGGTGAAAAACGTTATTTCAAATCTAATACTTTTTCTATTTTTAGCTTTTTCTTATCAATCATTTTTGATATAAATGCTTCGTAACTTTCATTGGGGTAATCAGGATTGTCGCGCTCTTCATAGATATCATTTTCACCGTATAAAGCACGGGAAATCGCCGAAACAGTCGTAAGCCATTTAGCTGGTGTTCCTTTCTTTACAAGGACTTTGATTCTCTGCGGAAGCTCACTATATAGCAATTTTAGTTGGGATAAATGTTCCTGCAAGGATAAATCTGAACTTTCCTTAAAGACTGTTTCCAACTTACAATCGATAATTTGTTCTATTTCGCTCGCCGAAGCTTTCTCGCACTTCGTACCTCTTCGAACATAAATTACATCTTTTTCGAGATCATTAGTTGCGTTAAGGGAAATGAACGGGAGGCGCTCTGGAGTATCATGTACAATTAACAATTGATATTTCTTGTTTTGGACTGCCTGATATTCTGATGAATCATACGAAAAGTCAAAAATTTCATAATCAATGCCTGAGGGAATATATTTCGCCACTTCGTTATTTAAGGTAGCTTTATCTTTCAATTGCTCAATTCCAACAGGTGAAAGCGCCCCATCTTCGTTTTCCTTTACACCAACAACAATTATACCACCTCGGGAGTTTGCCATCGCAAGAATGGTTTTTGCTAAATGTCCCTTGCTTATCCATTGTTCCTTAAAATCAACTTCATCAAGTTCACCACAGTTATTTTTAAGGAATGCTCTGAAGTTATCCTTTGTGGGTTCTTTTAAAAAATCATCATAGAATTTATCTCGTATCTGTGGATTCATTATCTCACCTCACCCAAAATATTTTTGCATCAGGCCGCCAAACAGCAATTGTGCTTCGTCCAATGCCTTTTGTATGGCAACTTTTGATTTATCGGTCTGCTCGACGAAGGCTGCGAATTGCTCCTGTTTTTCCTGCGTCGGCACTATAACATTCAGTTCTGAAAGAATTTTAAGATTGATATTCTTCTGAGCTACTTGCGGTGCCTGTTTTTCCAAATTTTTTTGGAAAAAGCCAAACCAGTAGTGCATATAGATTGCGTTTATAGAATCATTTGGAAGAAAACCAACAACGCTATCCGGAAAACACGCATCAAAAGTGAGGATTGCCGTTTGAGCAATATTTGCTGCTATTGTGATACATAGTGTTCCTGCACTCCACATTTTGCTTTGACGCAACCCCAACTCCGAATATGTATTCTTATACTTTGTAATATACAGTCCCGCACTTGCAACTTCTCCTGTCTGAATAAGCGGGTACGGTCCATTTAGCAGTTTGGGATCATTGCGAGGACGATGTTGAGACCTTCCACGATCCAATGAACCAAGTTTGCAGAGTCTTTGGATAGGGAGCCTTTTGCTGTTATATACAGGATCACCAAACAATTCGATAAATCGGGCTTTGACGAGGTCATCCAGCTTTTGAATCTGTTGCTGACGAGCGGAAATAATTGACTGGATTTTGCTCAACTCTGAAACAATTTTTTTCTGTTCTGTAATTGGTCGTTGCGGAATAAGCATTTTTCGCATAGCCGCCTGTGTGAGCTTCTGGCGTGTCGCACCATTTACCAACTCTTCTGTATCATAAAACATCAAGGAATAACAAAGGTAATCAACATCCACGTTGGCCATTGGCTTCAGAACATGGGCATGATTATTTACCCAGCATTTTCCAGAAACCCGATAGGCAATAGGGCGTGTTTTTGAACCAAAGTTTCCACCATCTTCTGCCAACAAAACCAGCTCATCGTCAAAAATATACTCGGCTACATAGTCCTGAATCCCATTTGCACCATAATATGGATATGGGCCGCTTCGCCTTTCTGAAGCTGTTATCGGAATCCGTCTTGAATCCAAAATATCGCAACATTCTTCAATCGTAATGTATTCCATTCTTCATCCCCACAAATCCGAATTTTTCTGTGTAATAACCGTTACTGATTTTACTTGTGGATAGCTTTCTTCATAATGCTTTTTAAGTGCATTAAAAAACCTCTGCATATCAGATATACTGATTGCCATCACCCCATCCTTTTCATGCAGATATCGCCATTCAACAAAGGCATTACTCGATACACGCATAAACCCATCCCAGTCAAAAATCAAAGAATCTGCCCTGACTTTTTTCTGAGTTCCTGGAGTTAGCATCGAAAAGAGTACATCAAACCTATGTCCTATGAGAGCTTCTGGATTCTTCTTTTCCATAATGATAGTCGCTTTAAGCATAAGTTCACAGCTAAAAGCGGCGTTAACAATCTGCGGAATCATCAAATGCGCACTGCTATGTTCCATTATATCAACAGCCTTTGCAAAATCAACAGCACGCGCATATGCTAAATATGCTTGTGTTTCATAATTGTATGCCATAGTATCTATTCCTTCCTCACAGTCCCAGCATTTCTTCCAAGGCGGCCATTTCTTCACTGATTTTCATTTCCAACTCCCGCAACTCCGCCATAATCTCACTGGTAGGCGGATACTCCACAGGCTTGTACTCGGTTTCCTTGTACTTGTTGATGGACAGGTCATAACCGTTGTCCACGATCTCCGTCCTGGGCACGAAGAAGGATTTTTCCGTGCGCCGGCGGCCTTTTTCTGCCTCCAGCTTGCGGAAGCGGGCAATGATATCGGGAATATCATTATTGGCGACCGGGCTTCGCTTATCATCCAGACTAAAGCCGTCAGCGGTCATGTCGTAGAACCACACATTATCCGTGCCGCCGTGGCCGGTCCTGGTGAAAATCAGAATGGCAGTGGACACGCCGGCGTAGGGCTTGAACACGCCGGAAGGCATGGAGATCACGGCCTCCAGCCGGTTGCCGTCCACCAGCTCCTTGCGGATAGCCTTGTGCGCGGTGGACGAACCGAACAGCACGCCGTCGGGGACGATACAGGCACAGCGCCCGCCGATGCGCAGCATCCGCAGGAACAGGGCCAGAAACAGCAGCTCGGTTTTCTTGGTCTTGCAGATCTTCAGTAAATCCGCTGACACGGTATCGGCATCCAGACTGCCTTTGAATGGCGGGTTGGCAAGAATCAGAGAGTATTTCTCCTTGTCCGGATTCTGGTCGGACAGGCTGTCCCGATACTCGATAAAGGGACTCGCAATGCCGTGGGTCATCATGTTCATCGCGCCGATCCGGAGCATGGTGCGATCCATGTCGTAGCCGAAGAACATATGGTTCATATAATGGTCTTTCTTCTGGCGGTTGAAGAAGATTTCTTCTTTCCGGGTTTCTTTCAGATACTCGCCCGCCGAAACAAGAAAACCGGAGGTGCCGCAGGCCGGGTCGCAGATGACGTCATCGGCTTTCGGGTCCATCAGCTCCACCATCATGCGGATGATATGGCGCGGGGTACGGAACTGACCGTTGAGGCCGGACTGGCTGATTTTGCTGAGCAGATATTCGTAGGTGTCGCCGCGCACGTCCACCGCCTGAGACTGGCTCATCAGGCGGTAAATCTCGTCCAGCGCATCCACCACCTTGGAAAGCAGCAGCGGTGTGGGCAGCTTGAAAATGGCGTCATCCATGTACTTGGAATAGGCGCTGTTTTTGTCGCCGTGGAGATTTTTGATAAAGGGAAACACCCACTCCTGCATGACGGAGTACATTTTTCCCGCCGGGAAGTCATGAAATACACTCCATTTGAGCTGCTGACCGTCGATGGTGCGCTCACCCACCTGCACCTCATCGGTAAAGATGCTGGTATAAGGCAGCCCCAGCATGGCGGCCTCTTTTGCACGGAGATTGTCCGAATCATCCAGGTCGTGAATGAACATCAGATAGGTGATCTGCTCGATCACGTCCAGCGGATTCACCAGACCGCCCGCCGCAAAAATATCCCAAAGGCTGTCAATTTTATTTTTCAGTTCGCCTGTAATCATTTATTCTCTCTCCCTGTTCCAAATATAAGAAGTGTAGCGTCCGCCGCTGAGTTTGATGATCTCGCCGGATTTCAGCAGCTCTGCCAGCGCCCGCTGGACGGTGACCTGACTGATATCCGGGCATGCGGCCATGATTTCGCTTTTGGTGATCTTTCCGAGGTGGTTTTTGATGATCTCCCGCACCCGGTCGGGCTTGGAAAGCCCCTTTGTTGTCAGTAATTCAATTCGGCTTTCAAAATCCCGGTAAGCCGCCACCAGAATACCCAGCATATAGGTCACGAAAGGCGCATAATCGTTCGTCCCTTCATGCCAGTTGTAGGAGCTGGCTTGCAGGGCTTCGTAATAGGTCTCCTTGGTGTCGGAGATCAGCTTTTCGATACTGATATATTTGCCAACGATATAGCCGGAACGGTATAAAAGCAGCAGCGTCAGAAGCCTGCTCATGCGGCCGTTGCCGTCGTTGAAGGGGTGGATACAGAGGAAGTCCAGTATAAAAATGGGAATCAGCAGCAGCGGGTCAAGCTCTGCATCCTGCATTGCCGCTTCAAAAGCATTGCACAATGTAGCAATGGTCTCCGGTGTTTCCCATGCTGGTACAGGCTCAAACCGAACGATTTGCTGGCCGTCCGGCAATTCCTCGGCAATCACATTGTCCGAGTTTTTGAAGCTGCCGCCGATGGACTTACCGCTGTACTTGTACAGATCCCGATGAAGCTGCAAAATGATAGACGGCTTTGGCGGGATAAAGTCATGACTTTCATGAATTGTTGCAAGTACATCGCGGTATCCGGCGATCTCTTTTTCGCTGCGGTTCCGGGGGATGGTCTTCTCACGAACGATTTTTTTCAGACGTTCGTTTGTTGTAACAATGCCCTCGATGCAGTTGGAGGCTTCAGTGCTCTGTATCTTTGCAACCTCCAAGAGATCAGACAATTCATCCGCCTTTGTCTCGATAAAAAGGTTTTGCTGCCCCTTGTATTCGTGAATCTGCGTCAGGTAGGCCACGACCTCCGGCGTCAGGAGCTTTTTATATTCTGCTTTGAAGTTGAAATCTCTCATTCAATTTCCTCACTTGACTTTCAATTTTATCATATTTCCGTCAATGATACAGTTATAGTATATAGACGAATTTCTTCCCTGTCAACCTTATCTTTATCATCGTTTCAATAATGAATAAATTAAAAATACTTTAGCTGTAATTGCCGAACTTAGATGCAGTACGGTGCTTCCTTTCCTGTTCAGCAAAGGAAGCCTGCACCGATCAATGATGCAGGCTTCCTATGTGCTGGTAAAGGGTTTGCGGCATATTCACAACATGAGCTTTTTCGCGGTGTCAATGATAGAAAGCGCTGATTTTGCCGCTTCAAACAGATTTGCTGCAGTAAGCAGTCCCAACCCATCGAATATGATCGATGGAACAGGTGCGTTTTCTTTGGTTAACTGCGCAGTGCAATCTACCGCAGAGTGGAACACACGACGAAGTTCTTCCTGGTTCGGCATAGGGGCACCAGATTGCACAGCGGATTGTGTGGAAGCAGACCAGTAATTGACAAAGTTGTCTTGATACGCCGGATAAGAGGCGCTCCACTGCATTGGACGAACCGGAGTCGTCTCCCGATAAGGGAGCTGATTCGCGTATCCCAGCATTCTTTGCCGTCTATAAGTTGCCTCTGCATCCAACTGTGCCTGCTCCGCACGTAACTGCTGCCGCAGGCGAGCGGCCTCTTGTTCGTTTTCTAACATGCGGTCTACAAGATCGCGATAAAATGGATCCTCTTGATACAATTTCCAATCGATTCCCTGCACATTTGCCCTCCTTTTTCATGGGAAATACTCCTATATGTTCCAAGTTCAGTATAATCAAATATACAGTATGATGTCAATAGAATATCTGGTAAAAGTATCAGTACTATCGAAAAACGATTTCTTAGCAATTACGTGGTAAATGATACTATAAGCATCGTAAAGTAAATATAGCGAGCAGATACATACAATCCACATTGAATGGAATGCGTGTGCGACGTTTGAGGTGGCGAGATAAAACGCAGCACAGAAGGATTTTCTAAAACAGGAATGAAAAACCCCGGTAGATGTTCAGAAGGCATCCACCGGGTCGGTCTCTCATTGATCAGCGCTCTGATCCCGCAATAATCTGCTTGCAATACGTTTTCAGCTTTGGAATATCCTCTGTCAGGATTTCCCAAGTGACTTCCGGGTCAACCGTGCCATAGCTATGGGCCACAATGTTCCGCATTCCCCGAATCTGCCGCCAGGGTGCGCCGGGATGCTCTGAACGGAATTCGTCCGTCAGTTTTCCGGCCAATTCACCGATTTGCAGAACGCACAGTGCCGCCGCATTTCGATAAATCGCATCTGCGGAAAATACGCCGTAGTCATTACCAAAACGACGAATCGTCTCCTCTATCTGGTCGCAATAGCCCACAATATGCTCTAAAATGCTGATATTCCGGTCAAGAGGCTTCATACAGCAACACCTCGTCATCAGAAATAGAATTCAAAAACTTGCTGTCCAGGCTCCCGGTAGGAATCAAATCCACAGGGATTCCCAACGCATCTTCCAGGTCAGCGGCTAGGCCGCCAAGCTGCAAGCCGCGGATGGCTCCTTTATCAATGCGCAGATCAATGTCGCTGTCCTTGTCAGCATCCCCTCTGGCATAGGAACCGAACAGATAAATCCGGTCTGCCCCATATTGGGCCGCCAAAGCCGCAACGATTTCCTTGATTTCAGCTACAGTATATCGCATATCCGTTCCTCCTTACCGTGTATTCTACTACTATTCTACCATGATTATGCGAAAACGGCAACGACTATTTACAGGCATTGTAAGGCGGATGGATGACTCAAACCGCATCGTCATCTCCAAGGAAATCCACTGTCCCTCCGTATCCGCACTGATATTCCGTTGCAGATTTTATTGACGCAGTGGGAGAAATACTGTTTTTCTATGTTGGATTTGGCGAAAAGCTGGCGGTGGTAGTTGTACATAGTGACGGAGAAAGGCTTCGGATGTAAGATAGTTTGCGAAAGGCGAAAAGGCAGGGAAAACCTTGATTACTCATGTTGGCTTGGTAGATAGTCAAGGGTGCTATCATTCAGTCGGCATCTATGATCTCTCCAATATGGCATATATTGGTCTAAAATCGCCGTGAATTCAGGGCCATGGTTATGCACTTTCAGGTGCGCAAGTTCATGTAAGATTACATACTCTAAACATTCGATCGGCTTTTTTGCTAATTGAATGTTTAGCCAAATTTTCTTGCTGGTTGGGTTACAGGTTCCCCATTTGGTTGTCATATATTTGCTTTGCCAACTACTACAGTAAAGCCCCGTAGTTTTTTCCCACTTGGGAAGATATTTCGCCACTTCCTGTTTCAAAAGGCTGCGGTACCATTCATTTACGAAGCTTCCTCTCTGCTTGGGACTGCTTTCTTTTCTGACCGTCAGAATAGCCTTGTCACCCGAAAGTGTGAGGGCATTGCCTTTGTAGCTGTATTCCACTTGAAGAAAGTACTGCTTGCCCCAAACATATAATGTTTCTCCGGATACATACTGCCGCTCACTTTGACGTGGCTGCTGTTGAAACTTCTCCTGTTGTTTTTTGATCCAGCCGAGCTTTGTCCGGACAAACATCGTAATTGCTTCATCCGTCAGTTGCGTAGGCGCTGATACACGAACCCTGCCATCCGGTGGAAGCACAGCGAGATGCATATTTTTGATATTTTTTCTGGGGCGTATCTGAAAACTCAAACCTCATATATAAATTGCACAAAATCCAAAGCAGAGAGCATCGTATACGATCCCACCCAAAAGTAATGTGATCGAGCCTTGGTTCTGCGATTTCCACACCTATAAGGAACGCCACCTGATTGAGTGTTTCTTCAATAAACTTAAAGTTTTCCGCAGGGTCGCTACACGCTATGATAAGCTTGCTGTGTCCTTTCTTGCTTTTGTCCATCTTGCTTCCATTTGGATTTTGTTGAAATAGCACAAGAATACTATGTTCTCAGATACGCTCTAATTAAAACTTATCAAATTATAGCACATCATATCAAAAATGGTATAGGGGAAATTATATTATTAAATTTCTGTTTTCAGCATGTGTTCCGACTGCTTCTCCGTCTGTAAAATGCTGTCTATGTTCCGTTTGATAACGTCATACTCCCGTACTTGCTTTTTCAGTTTGCCATGAAGTTCTGTCCTTACTGTGGCGCTGACCTACTTAATTCAAGGTGTATCTGCGCGGCACGGTAAAATATCAGAAGTAGCATTCTGAATCATTTCTCCGTCAGCAGAAAGAAAAAGTCACGGTCCGTCGGTCACTACTCTTTCTTTTGTTATTTGGGTTTTTGCTTCAAAAGGTCTTCCGGTATGCTATATAATCACCATTCGGTTATCTCTGGGAGGATAACACGTCTTTGCCTTCGGATTCGTTTCCTCTTGGTATCTGCCAACTCATAGCGCTTTGCCACCGTATGATTGTCCCTGCGGTCTTTCTTCCATTTTTCCATTTTATCAGGAATGATGCAACTTTTACATGGAATGGGAGTTTTCAGATATGCCCCAGTGTGACAACTGAAAGTTAATTATTCCAAAATGCACCATCCATCCGCCCCCGCCTATTAAAAGCCCGATCATCGAAACACTATCCATAATTCCAGCTACAACAGTAGCAATCAAAAAGCAAAACAGCTCGGAAAAAAATGTGCGCAAAGGAAATACCCGCCACAGATGTCGTTCTTCTAATCCGCTAAGTGCAAGAGCTTGCCGCTCAGGCATTGCCTCTTGTAATTCTCTTTTGTGCTGCCCTGCCATCTGGGCAGCAGCACAAATTAGGAGAACCAATGCAGATAGGAAAGTTTGGTATATCTGCTGTTTTGTCAGCTTCCAACGTTCAGGGAGCGCTTCATCGTAAGAAACAGATACCCCAAGCTTCTTGAGTGCTTTGGCACCATCCTCCAAGTTCTCTGTTTTCCCCAAGCGCAACAACAGACTAACACTTTCCCCTTTTGAAAGCCTCCGTGCAGCTAGAGGATAGCTCATATAGATCACCGGCTGTTCCAACCCATCCTCGAAGATCCCGCAGACGATGGCAGTTTCTTCTTCTCCTTCAATGGTCATACTCAGCGTGTCATTGATGGACAGTGTGCTTTTCTTTTTATTCTCATCCAAAAAATTCTGAGCGGCATATTGGTTTAATACCAGAAATGGCATATTACTGTCATTGGGAAATGGGTTGCCATAAGTAAAGGACAGCTCAAGATAATCTGCCAGAACCGCTGTCACCATCCCGGACATGGATGCGCCTTTGGCAGCCAGTTTAGATTCAAAGGAAAGTACCGGGGTGACCGCCTCCAATGAAGGTATTTCCAGATACTTCTCCAAATCCGCCTGCCCGGCAACCGTTCCTGTGAGAGTATAGGGTGCATTCAATTCCTGCCGCAACACCCCTTAGGAATTTGCCGTGGTAATCAGAAACAGAAAGCCCACACACAGCATAAGCAATGTGGCCTTTCCATAGCGCCCGGCAGTACGGAATCCAATTTTACAGATAATTCCCGCCTTGGCGTTTTTTACCCCGGATGAACAGGATTGTTCCAACTGCTGCAAGGATCACACCTCCCAAAATAGAAACGGATGTCCACCAAGAACCAACGCGCTGCTCTTTCTTTTCTTCTTCCGAATTGTTTTGCGGAAGCTGCACCACTGGGCGGTTTACCGTGGTATCAAAGGTGGCCTCCTGACTGTATTCCTGCCCTGTTTCATCTTCGTAAATCAGCGTCACAGTCCCGGTGGTATCACCGTACTGAGGCCCATTTTCATTGCCTTCACTGGCATTCAGCGCAATGATGTACAGTTCCACTTTTGTGGTTTTGGAGGTCCCCGCCTCCATAGTACCGATATAACCGGTATTAGAAGGCACCAGCCCGTAGCCGGATACGATGCATCGGACGTTGTACATGGCAGACCTTCCCATGTTCATTACCTGAAAGGAGACAGGAACCGTTTCTCCCACACTGACGGAGTCCGCAAATCTGGGCATCACCAGCTCCATATTAGCAGGCTGCTGAATCTCAACCACAGTTGCGCCCGCAGAGGATAGATTCAAGGTCTTGCTGCTGTCATATTTGAAAGAGAAGCTGATGGGGTATTTCCCTGACGGAATTGCTGGTTCTGTGGAAAAGTGCAAAGTCAGCTTCACTTCGCCTCCCCTGTCAATTTTCTCAATAGGAAAGATATTACTATCTTCCTCCAAATCGATCTGGACATTGCCAGTATCCACTGTCACCAGCATATTGCGGATATTCTTGGTGGAGACGGAGTTTTTCAGCGTTACCGTCATGGTGAATCTCTCTCCCGCCTGAGCGGTTCCCGGTTCCAGAACGGTTTTGCTGATATATACCACCGGCTCAGCGGTGGGCGTATCTACCACTGGCTGGGCGATTTTTTCTACCTTTCCGTCGGTGATGGTGATGTACAGGGTGAAGGTAGTGTTCACAGCATTACCGGAGGCATCAAAGCCGGAAGTGCTGATAGCCACAGGGTATGTACCGTTGCGGCGTTCATCAGAGAGCTGAATTTCATAAGCCACAAGGTAAACTTCTTGGGATTCGCTGCTGTTATTCGGTATCACATTTTCTAGGTAGAACGTTTTCCGGAAGTTCTCCACCACAAAAGGGGAAGCGGCACTTGTATCCATGGAAATGGAGGTATCCAACTTATCATCCCAAAGAGCACCGCTGCACTTTAGGGGGAGAACGATTTTCATAATTCCGTTACTGATCCGGGGTAAATAGCCATCCTCATAGGCCATGTCCATACCGCTGTAAATATGGCTGCTGTCAATTTCCAACACTGTTGGAATCTGGGGAATGCTGGGCTCTGTCGGACTGGTCGGCTCACCAGGTTCAGCGGGAGTACTCGGAGCGGTCGGTGAAGCTGGTTCGGTAGGAATATTGGGATCCGTAGGAGGTGTTTCGGTCTTCGGAATCACCACATTCAGAAAAGGTGGTAGTTCTATTATCTGTGTTGGGTCGCCAATGTCAACGGTCACCTTTACAGGGTAGGAGCCTGGAGTAACAGAATTTGTCAGAGATATCTCAAAGTCTGCCAGATAGATATCCTCCACCGTTTCTCCACTCTCTAGGACAATATTCTGAGAGACAATGGATTCCATTTTTTCCTCAGCTGGCAGAAAATCAGCACGCAATATCACATTTACAGGAACAGATAACCCGCTCTGATTTAACAATGGCAGGATCAACCTCAGCTTTCCTTCCGCAATAGTTCCGGAATATCCAGCTCGGTAGGTCTTGTCCATTCCTGGATATTGCCGATCCATGTCAACAGCGAGAGAATCCTGTGTAAGCGCAGATAAATTGTCTCCATTCTGAAATTCCGAGGCAGGCCGCGACTGTTCTTGCGTTTTTACGGGCATAGCCTCAGCACCACTTTCCCGAGAGGCAGGTTCTGTTTCGTCAGCGAAAACAATTAGACAATTCCCACTGAGAAGGCATACTGCCAGTAGAAGGGAAAAAATTCTTTTTTTCATATTCATTACCTCCCGGAAATTTGCATTGTCCAATTCATATTTGCAGGCGCGGGGGCACTGCCCAAATAGAGAAAGGCTATCTCTCTTGTTAAGATAGTCTTCACTTCCTGCCAAACAAGCTCCGCATCCTTTGCCCCAAGGTGCTCAAAGGATGCATTCAAGAGAAGAATAGGCGGATTCATCACACTGGCACGGAGCAGCGATGCAAGCGCTAAGGTCCGGGGTGTACACCTCTTTGCCGGATTGTAGAGATCATGCAGGGGCAGATAGTCAAAAGCATTTTTGCGGATACGACTTCGGATGTCGTCCTCTGATAGTCCTGCCAATACCATAGGTAAACGAACCTGCTCCAATAGGGTCAGCTCCGGTAGGAAACCTCCACCTCTGGGAACGGCTCCGACGCTGCCCCGGCGAAATGCTGCACGTTCCGTATCATGTAGTGTATAGAGATTCTGTCCTAGGATGGTAACGCATCCCTCGTCCGGTCTTTTCAGCCCAGTGAGTATTTCAAACAGGGTATTGCAGGAATTTTCGTTGCTTTGCAAATAGCAACAATGCCCAGGGGCAATGGCCAGGGAAACCGGGCCTGCCTCTGGGTGAAAACTGCGGATGTTTTCTGCAATTAATAGATTTTCCATTTACCGCACCACCGTTAAAATTCCTGCGTCCATTTCGCAGACAGTATCACATAGCTCGTCAATGTCCATCTGGTTATGGCTGGCGAGGATCACCGTTTTCCCCTGATACCGGAGATTTTTGATCAGCTCCCGAATGTGGGTTACGCCGTGCTTATCCAAGCCATTGAGAGGCTCGTCCAGAATGAGCAAGCTCGGATCCTCCATCAATGCCTGCGCCAGCCCCAGGCGCTGGCGCATACCCAGAGAATATTTTCCTACGGGTTTGCGCAGGCTTGGATCAAGGCCCACCAGCTCAATGGTGTCCCGAATGGTATGGTCATTGGCGATCTTCCGCAGGGAGGCCAGAAGCTTCAAATTTTGGAAACCGGAAAGGTGGGGCAGGAATCCAGGTGTTTCGATGATGATGCCGATATCCTCCGGAAAGTCTGTTTCCTTCCCTACTTCTATATGGTTGACATAGATTTTGCCCTCGTCCGGGCGAAGAAAGCCGCAGATGCACTTCATAAGGACGGTCTTGCCGGAGCCGTTGTTTCCAACGATGCCGTGGATCTTGCCTTTTTCAAAGGGGTGGGATACGTTTTTCAGCACCTTTTCTTCCCCAAAGGATTTACTGACATTCAGAACTTCTATGCAGTTGTCCACATTATCCCTCCGTTCCTGTGAAGGTGAACTGGTAGCGTTTAGTTGCTTGAATGGCTGCGATGTAAAGAACGACTACCAAGGCAGAGAAAATGAGGTAGGATTGCCAGAGCCTTGGCAGCTTGTCATAGCCGAAGTTGTGCATATGATAGGTGGCCTGATTTAGTGGCGACACCCAGCCGATGATGACGTTTGCAATGTAGTACGCTTCGTCCGGAAGTTTCAGAATGAGCTGAATGGTGTCCGGCTGCATGAGGATACCGTATACACTGTAAACCAACACGCTGACCACCCCGGCAGCCTGTCCAAACCGGAGGTTGCACAGAAGCATCAGCATGACCATAACGCTGGTATAGCCCAACATGAGGAAGAAGATAGACACCATGCTCTGATAGGGCCAGCTCATTTCCAGGGTTTTCACCAGCGCCGGGATCGCCACCCGCTCTCCCGCATTGGTGTAACCCAGAATTGCCGCCGTAGGGCTCCACATATTGGCGGTGAAGGATTGTCGCATGGAGAAAAATACGGTGCAGACCAATACAAACAGCAGGTACACAAAGGTAGCCGCCAGAATGTAGATCACCTGCCCGGTGATCCAGATCCTCCGTTTGGTGCGCACCAGATAGAGGGGCGTCCCGGCGGACAGGAAGGGCATATCCGCAAAGAGGAGCACCAGCAGCACCGAGGACAGGAGGATAGAATTGCTGTCACCAAAGTTCCAGATGAATACTTCCACTAGCTGCATGGTGGTGTTATGCTCCACGGCAAAGGTCACAGCCTTGTCTGAAAGCAGAAAGCAGAGAATAAAGGCCAGCAGGAAGGTCACAAGAATTCTGGGATTTCCTCGCCACAGTCGTAAGTTATATCCGGCGATGGAAAAGGACTGACGGATTCCCTTCATAACTGTGCCAGCCCCCTTCTTCCTCGGATGTAGAAGACCAGTCCGCACAGGAACGTCAATTCCAGCAGGAACAGAGCCGCGCCTCCGATCCCATAGGGCCAGATTTCCGGGTTCAGCCAGTTTTTGGGATAGAGCAGCCATACATCTGGGAAGTACCGTTCATAGAGAATAACCAGCAGATAGTACGCAATAAAGGGAGAAGCATAGGCGACGTATTTGCTCTCCATAATGGTGCCGAGTGTCATTCCCAAAAGTGCCCACAACCCGCCATTTAAGAACAAAAGTGCAATATGTTCACCGATGCATATATTCGCTGGAGTATAATTTGTCACCACTTGCTCCACAGGGGTGAGTAACAGAACTGTTAGCTCATAGGCTACGCCCGCCCCCAGTACTACCGACAACCCTCCACACAGCCAGCAGGCAAGCATCTGCCCTAATAAGTAGCCACCGAAACATTCCCGGATTAGGAGAAATCGGGCAAATTTGCTTTTTATGTCCTCTACATATTCTGCGGCAAAAGGTATTCCTGCCAGTATCGGTGTAAATATGCTCCAAGAATTAGATGTAAGAGCGTTCAAAACAAGCACCTTATGGTAACCTTGGGCCATCTCTCCTCCGTCTCGAAGATCATCCAATACTGGGTTCAAAAGCAATGTCAGCATGAGGCAAGTAACAATCACCAGAGTCACCCAAAAGCGGCTGTTGTTCCCTCGATAAAGGTGTGAAAGAATTGTTTTCATTTCTCTTAATTATTGGGAACTATAGTTTCTTAATTTACTGGTGTTACTGTGGCATTCTGGTCTCGAATGATAGCTTTAGCACTCTCGCTTAAAACGTTTTGGACTAGAAGTTCCGTTTCCAACACTTTTTCCTGATTGTCCCCAATATGTTCCAATGTTACTCTAACCAGCTCATCATTACGATTGAAATAGTATGTTATTACATTCCCTTGGATTTTGTCATGCCGGCTAAATCCGGAAGCATACGGAAATTCAAATGCGATGGAATCTTCCTCCTGAATAATATTCTTCAGTGTTTTATCGGTGCATTCCAGACCTAACGTCCACAACTGGAAGCTTCTCTCTGTTAGATCGTCACTTTCGGACCAGAACTTATCCGGAGAATTCAGCGTATTCCAGCTATATCCCTTCCCGTCCCTTAGCAACATCCCCAGAGCACTCCGGGTTTCCCCGGTGCTATTATAATAATAGGTAACCTCCTCATAATAGTCATGGTTAGACCTCCAAATATCGGACACATAGTAGTAGGAGTCCTCTTTATCCCGCTGCTGAGACATATAATCGGTTCGCTGAATATGGTAAGTATCACTTGCAAGGATTTCTCCCAATGCGGATTCACATTTTTTAATTAAGTTGTCATTTTCCAGATTGCTTACCAAGAATTTGGCATAACACAAGTTTGTTTCCTGCTTTCCGGATGACCGAATTGCTGTATAGTACATTCCGACCCGATACTTTCCTTCCTTCAATGTACCATATTGTGTGCCCCAGTTAATCTGAACAGATACAGGCTCCGTGATTGAGTCGCCTGAAAATACCAAATTTCTCTCCGACGATTCAAAAGGAATTGTTCCACGATATATTAGGCTCCAGCATTTTCCATCCCACGATTCCAGGAAATACTCCTGACCATGTTCTAATACAACATCTTTCGTTTCAGAAGCTGGATTATGTACCAGCGTGATCCCTTCCGGTGTTTGATTTTCCTCACGCAAAGCAAAAAACCAACTATCATTAAAAAAAGGCCATTTCATTTCATCGCTGCCAAGCAAAAAATCCCTATCATAATCGGTACAATTACTGGGCGGTGCAATCAAATCATTCTCAGGTTCTCTGTTTGTTTCGCTTGGAACTATAATCTGCTGAGTAGCTTTACAGATTATATTCTTAATTGCTTCCTGCGTGTCATTGGGTATTACCAGTGAATAAAAGTAATGCTCTGTAGACAACTCGTCCGTCTGCCATTTTTCTACTTGGGCAGAAGAAAGATCGCCATTATCCGAAAATTCATAAGCATAATTTCCCTGTATATGGGCCACCACTCCATTGTTACTCTCGTCCCATTCTGCATCAATTCTGATTACACGGTCTGACGCATATTCTATCGTTTGTATTCTTAAGTTTGTTTTTTCCAGGATATCATAAGTTTGCATTATGTAATCCGCATAAGGCGCTTGGTCTTCTTTTACTATGACATATTTTCCGTTCACCTCAATCGCATATATACCGTCATATTTCAAAACGCTTGTCAATCGCAATTCACCATCATAATCTGACACCAAATAATTCTCCCCATCACAGTAAATCTGCGTTTGGATAGAATCGCTGTCTGACGTTAGAATCAGATGATAATATGGGTTTTGGATCAATTCTTTCACAGCTCTGCTGCACACATCCATTGCTGTTTCATTATTTATTTTCGTTTCTTCCGTTGTTGCTGCTAGAATCGTCCTTTCTTCTTTTCTTGCACTTTTACACCCGTATAGGCATACTAGGCATAACGCTATACAGGCTATCCATACAAGCAATTGATATTTTTTCCTGCTAATGCTTCCCATATTGATACTCCTTCCCTTTATACTGCTCGGCTGGACGCCCACTTGGACGTCTGCTTTGCCGTACCCTTTTGATCTGTCTGTGCTTTTTCCCCGCTCCATTCATTTCGGACTTGACTTTTTTAGTTAGCCTTCCTATAAGGATCACACACCATCCACACAAAAATATATCTGGATGGTGTGTGAATTTTCAATTGTGAATTATTGTTCCGTCAATGCTATTAAGCGTAATCAGTGAAAGTGTACGATCAGGGCCAAGTTCTAACCCGGTTGACGCATAAATATTATGACTATCCTTGCCTAAGTAGTCTATTGAGCCTTTCAACAAGATTCCGGGAATATAGTAGTATATGTCATCTTCGTTAGGCGCTTTAATGCGAGTCAAACCATATTCAAAATCACTGATTTCTACTTTGCATATTAAAGATTCCTTGTTTGTTTTTTCAAGTTCTTCAATAAGGTCCTGTGATAATAAGTAATCTCGATACTCACTCAAAGCAAGGATGTTTTTTGCACACTCAAATTGCTCCAGCATTTCAAGCGTCTTTACATTATCTACTATCACTTTTTCAACATCCACTGGCGAGTACATCTCAAATCGAATGAGTTGCCCATTAGGTGAAAATATAAACTCAGCATCAGTTAAATAGTAGTTCGATGCGAAAACGTCATCTCTCTTAAGATTAGATAATTGCGGTTGACGTATTACATTAGCGGTGTTAAAAACAGGCGTTGCTGTAATTCGAATGGAGTACTCAGGGATATCTCCGTAATATTTTGTTTCTACTTGAGCATTGTCAATATACCACTCTCCTAGGCCCATTTCTTCTAACATACTAGATGCAGTTTGTTTAGCCTCTGAGATCTGCTGATCCGATGGAGCAGATGTTCTACACAATTTGGATTTAAAGATGCGTTCATCTATCATATTGGGGCTGATGCCGTCATACAGATATGCGCTTATGTAGTTCAGCTTAAAGTCACTTTTGTTACGTGTAAAAGCAACTAACCGATAGGGCATCCCATTCGAGAGAAGTTCCACAGCAATTTCATCATTATCCAACACTAAATCCGCCGCGTTGATCTTATCTTCTGTGCGATCATAATATGAGGCTTTTCGAAATTGCCACTCTGCTTCATGTTTAGGAGATTTGTCTGAAGCTGTCTCGCATTTAATCGTATATTCCTTGATAAATGACTTTACTAAATCTTCTACATTATCCTGCTGCCGTCCATACAGCTCGTACAAAGCAGTAGAGCTGGAATATTCTGCCCATCGCTCAATCTTCGCCCGTATTTCATCTACGCTATACTCTGCATTAAGCAACGGCCGTGCTTCATAATAATCTGCATCTCCCCAAAGTGCTGTTGCAACTTTTTTTACGTCTTCTTCCGTTAAAAAATGAGGTTGGACTTGAACTACTGGTACATTAGCGTTGGAAATACTCTGGGAGATATCAAAAATAAATTCAACACTTCCATCTGTACTATTAAATGAATCTGAAATTACAATATGCTGATCTTCTTGCTGTGGTTCACTTAATGGTGCGGATTCTATTTTTGAAATATCAAATATCCCTACATTAGTTTCATCTGTTCCTTTTTGGCTTTGACATGCGCACAGCACAAAGGCCGAAATAACTATACAGTATAATAGTCCCCTACACTTTGACAATTTCATTCACTTAGCCGTTCCCGATTACATATATGATCTATGAAAAACTTCACTTATAAAAATGTCGCTGTATTGGTAAATATAATATCGGAACTCATAACAATTCTCTGCTGGGTACCCCTGCATACAATAGGCATCATTTACCTTGAAGTAATACCGCGTAGAACTGCTACTTTGGCTCATATTATTAGCAACACACGCCCATGTCTCAGCGTCTGCCACTCTTTTTCCTCCTATATTCTGACTCAACATGAACGATTCTACGCAGTCAGCTGTCACTGTTCCAAACCACCCATCAAGACCACCAGCTGAGGCAATATCACTTGCATACTGGTCATTAAACAGGGTCAAAAATAATTGTAAAGCTGTTGTATAACCGGGATAGTTATTACGATCATCTACTGTAAGCCGCTGAAATCCTCCGATCCTCGCTCCCCATGCATAATCAACCTTCTTTGCATTTGCAGAAAAGGAAAACATTGGAATAACGAGTATAATCGCCATAATCATCGAAAATGCGCGTCTGATTTTTTTCATAACATTCCACCATTCGCCAGTTTACTCCGCAACAAATGGAAAAGTATTGCGAATAAATTGACGCCTTTCTTACAAAATATGAATTGAGATAAACCATACCGCTAAAACTCAATCAAAATTCTTCTAACATTCTCTTCAAGATGAGAATTACATATAGAATTAAAGGAGTATATTGCGGATTTTCTTTACTTCTATATTGCTTCTCTTTTGTTTGACTATAGTGCCCTTCCTCCTTTTTTGAACAATATTGCCATCAGCCTTCGCCCTTTGCCGTTGATAGCCTACGACAAGTTTTCACCGATCTATGGCCGCGCGCCGTTCCAGAAATCCAGGGCATATATGAACCGTTGATCAGACGTTTCATATCTTTTTTGAAAGCTCAGAATAGCACGTTTTTTTCGCCATTCTCCTTTCTTCAAGCATGTTTCGCCGCATAGATTAAGAAAGCACACCCGCCTACCATTTCGAGAGTCGATTCCATGCAAGCTTCTGTCCGCATCGGTCACAAAACGCCATGTATTCTCTTTCCATACTAATGTAACAGCGCGGGCATACCGGATAGCTGGTAATCTGGTTTCCGTTACGATATGTCCGACACTTGGTGACCTGACGGGGTATCAGATGGGACATAGCTTTCAGCACATCATCGCGCCGCTTCGGTGCCATTATTGAAGACATTCCGCAGTATCGCCACCGCATGTACATTCTCACAGAGACGCTCCTGAAACAAACCGCGTCTTTTGAATCTTTCAGTTGAAGAGGATGTCATATCATTCATCTGCCCAAATAGATTCATATTGCTTTTCCTTCTATTGACAGATTAGCATAACTTGTTTTCTTTCGCCACTATTCCTTCCTATAAGGGGGATTTCACTACATAAAACGGGAAAAGCCGTGCATCAAAAAGATGCACGGCTCAAAAAATTGTGATTGTTATAGAAGGATCACTCCGCGGAAAACAACAGGATCAGCTTTCGGATAATCTCTGTTTGTTGAAGGGATAGTTTTTCTGTCGGACAGGTAAACTCCTTAAAAAGCTGATCCAGAAAATCTATCTGCATCTCGGAGAGACCGGAAGTGGAAAAGCAGTCGTCGTTGTTCCAATCAATCAAATAAGCAATGGAAACATGCAGCGCCCTTGCGATGCTGATCAGGACATCCGTTGGTGGTGTCTGTACATTGGATTCATAGCTGCTGATTGCGGACGGACTCTTACTTACTCTGCTTGCTAATTCTCGTTGTGAAAGGCCCCGCTTTTCTCGGGCTTCCTTTATCCGAGATCCCAAATCGTACATGATTCAGTTCTCCCTATGCTCTAGAATTTCATTGATGCTTACCTATAAATGTCACTGGCAGGGGGCGTAACCCCTTAAGCCAGCTCAAAGCGTTTTTCATATCATAACACAGCCGCATTCTGTATTTTTGTAGTTCTTGACACATGTTGTATAATTATACTGAATTATATTGACGGAAAGATATTCGCAAGTGTAGAATCAGGGGGCAACCAGATGAAAAGAAATTTTGCCAATTGCCAAGCAGAGATAGGAGCCAACATGATTCGTATCCTTCTATGTGATGACGACACTGTATTCTTAGAGCGGATGCGCACAGAAATCCGTGCCGTTTTAAGTAAAGCACATGTAGGTGCTGTTATTCACACAGCTACATGTGCTGAAGATATCCCAGAGGAATTATTTGTATCCTGTGATTTGTGTTTCTTGGATATAGATTTTTCTGGAAAACGTTATACGGGTATGGATATCGCAAAGGAAATTCGCCGAGTAAACCAGAACGCCATTATTATTTTTCTAACAAATTACATTGAATATGCGCCTCAAGGATATGAGGTACAGGCTTTTCGGTATGTACTAAAAAGCGATGTGCATCCAAAACTGGAGCAATATCTTCTGGAAGCAATCAACAAGCTCTCAGTCCAACGGGAATCTATTCAAGTGCGTATATCCGGAGAACCTATTACGTTATATCTGGAGAATATCATCTTCGTGGAGGCCATGGCGCATTCCTCGATCATTCATGCCAAAAATGGAGATGATGAAGATGGCGGCCCAAAAGTATATAAGCTCTATACTTCTCTTTCGAGCATGGAGGAGTTGCTTTCTGACCGTGGGTTTCTGCGAATCCAAAAAAGTTATCTTGTCAATATGCGAAAGATTAAAAAATTGCGATGCAGCGAAGTCACACTGGATGATGGCACTACTCTCCCGGTGAGCGAAAAGACATATGCCGAGCAAAAGGAAAAATATTTACTCTGGAAGGGGCTGGGCTGAATGGGAGAGCTTCTGACTGTGTTTTGGACAGCTATGGACATAATACCGCTGTATTTTTTCTGGAGAGCTTTCTTTCAGCCGAGAGTTTCCAAGAAACAGTACGCCATTGCCATGGCTGTTTTGTTGGCATTCTTTCTGGTATATTTCGGTATAGGACTTGGTCAGGAATGGCGAATCGTTATCGTCCTTTTTAGCTATGCGGCTATATCCCTTTGGGTAAACCAAGGGAAACTCCACTGGCATATTCTAATTGCACTGCTGACCTACTGCTTTAGTATGGCCATAAATAATGTTTTTACCTATGGTGCCTGCGCACTGCTTGGGATCTCCATGGAAGTGCTGGTTTGGCGAAAGCTGCTGTTTACCGTAGTCGTTACCGCCGGAAAACTGGCTGCGATTTTTCTTGCTTGGTATATTGGACATCTTTGGAAGGGCCGAAAATCGTCTGCGGTGCGGGGGAAATGGCTGCTATTCACTTTGTTGTTTTTTATTGCATCCGCAGTGATGCTTTACATCGTTTTTTCAAAATTTCAGGACGCAGAGAATGTATCTGGCGAAGCAGCAGTATTCAGCGCTATCGTGTTCATCGTCAACATTGCCTTGTTTTACCTTGTGGAATCTCTGGCAAGAAGCACCGAACGGCTAAAAGAAACAGCTTTGTTAAACCAACAGCTGGATATCCAGACAGAGCAAATCCTCGCTCTGGAAAAAAGCTATCAAGCCCAGCGGCAGACCACTCACGATTTCCGTAACCAGCTTCAAACCATTTCGGGACTGCTTTCCATGGGGAAAACTGAGGAAGCGGAAGCCTATACGCAGGAACTACTTGGGCAGCATACGCTCCGGATCTTTGCTGTCAACTCCGGTCATCCAGTGATCGATGCAGTGCTAAACCATAAGTATCAGTTGTGTAAGACCCATGGAATCGATATTCAATTCCAAGTAAACGATTTGTCCCAGATTAATCTGCCAACGGACATGCTGGTAGTGTTACTTTCTAACCTGTTGGACAATGCTATAGAAGGGTGCTGTCGCTTGACGGAAGAAAAGCGAATTTTCTTCCGCCTCATTGCGGAAGAAGCCCTGTTCCTCTCGACTCGGAATACTTCCCTGCCTGTAACCATTCAAAACGGACGCATCCTCACCAGTAAGCCAGATAAGGAAGCACATGGATATGGCCTTGGCCGAATAAAATATATTCTGGACAAATTGGGAGGAGAATATAGCTTCGCGTATAAGGACGGGTGGTTTGTTTACGCGGCGGAAATCCCTCTGAATCAGCAGTAATTTGCCGTTTCATGCGGAACATTTCCCGTTTTAGGTAGAAAAAATGGATTGCTGAAAATAATATGCTATCCTACAAGTAGTGGGGTGATCGCATAGTGGTATTGACAGATAAAATCGTTACTTACTGTGTTCGTAACAATGTAGTGCCTGAATCTGATGCGGCGTGGCTCCGGTACGGCATTGAAAAAAGGATAACCCTGCTGCTGGGTTTCATTCCCCAGATAACACTGGCAACGTATTTTTCCGACCTTCCTGCGGCATTAGGCTATGTGATAAGCTTTTCTCTGTTACGAAGAAAGACCAGTGGGTATCATGCAAAAACCCCTTTGGGATGTCTGTGTACTTCCATGCTGTTGGAATCTTTGTTCTTCCTTGGCCTGTACCCATGTTTGGATGCGATCATGGTCCTTATTTGCAATGGGCTTAGCATGATAGTAATCTTTTGTCTGGCTCCTTATGACCATCCCAATATGCACTTTGATAAAGATGCGTTGCGGGTACTGCGGCTCCAAGGACGGAGCATGACATTAGTACTTTTTTCCGGGGCTATGATCTGTTGGTACACAGGAATGCTTTCTGTTGCAAGAGGACTAACCATTGGAATAACAATGACGGCCTTTGCGCTCTGGCTTGCCTATTTTATTGACTGGAGGAAAAATAAATGAAAACAAAACAGGAATTGCTCAATCAAGCATCAAAGAGACTTACTCAGAAGATGATTCGCGCCGATTCAGAGGGCTGGCCCCCCGATAGCCCGATTGGGTTTTATCAGCCAGTGCGTCCTCAGGAGCGAGCATCCAGCACTTTGGAGGATACCCAGCCTCAGCATAAATCCTGCAAAATCTAAAGGATGATTAGGCGCGGCATCTTACGGAAGCACTACATAAACACCCCCATACCGGGAAGCATTATGGAGACATATACATGGAGAACGCTCAAAAAGAATTCAGGTGGCTCAGATGCCCTTCCTGCCAGGCAAAGACGGAGATAGGTGTATCCGCTGATACTATTCTGATCAATTTCCCCTTGTACTGTCCCCATTGCAAGGAAGCAAACAGCATAACGGTCGTTCAGTTTGAAATGCTTTTTTCTAAGAGAACCAACAGATAATTTGCAGCGCCTGTTTCCATCTGCGTTGGAAACAGGCGCTGTTTTCCGTTTGAGGTTTCCAAAGCCGTAGTTCTGGGATTACTTAATTCCCTGACATTGCCGTCCATCTTGTTTACCTGCCGCAGGCGTACTCAGTATTCCGCAGTGATTCTGCGAACAGAATGGCAAAAGTGCGCAAACGAAATGGCAGGTCTTTGCTGATGACCGCAGAATCGGGATGTGTTATAATTCTAGTGTGAATTTTTGGGTCTTCGGTTGAAGACCCATTTTTCTTTATTACTGACAAAAGGAGCGAAGTCAAATGAAGTTCTGTCCTTACTGTGACGCTGACCTGCTTAAAGAGAATGCCGCCTTCTGCGCAGAATGCGGGAAAAAACTTTCTATGGCAGAGGAAGCACCCTCTCCGCTACACGAAACTGACGGTCAGCACGATGCAAAACCCAGCAAGCAAAAGGTGTCCAAGAAAGATTTCCAAAAGCGCAAAAAGTCCAAGCAGGAAAAGAAAAAGGCGCAGGAACCTCCCCTCCCCGAAATTGAAGGGGAACCTGTCGAGGATGGATACGACGGCTATTACGACGATATCCTGCCTCCGGATCTGGATCGGGAAAAAGAAGGGCTCGATAAGGCGCTGATCAAAAAGATCGTCACCCTGACAGTTGCCGTAATCTTTATTATCGGGCTGTGCGTCGTTATGATGTATGTACTTTAAGTGTTGCAGTTTGATGCTCTATACCGTGTAATTAAGTAAATCCATCAAGCGAGGTGCAAATTTATGAAGTACATATCTATTGGTGCAGTCATGGCCGAAGGAACCGAGCATATTCTGGATGTTTGCAGGGGCAGCCGGAGTTACCATCTGACCGGAGAACTTGCCTCCGTTTGGCTGAATGGCCGGTTCGGTTTTGCCACTGTGAAAAAGCCTACCGAGGAGCAGACGTTGCTACTGCTGCTGAGAATGGGTCTGGCTGTTCAGACGGACGGCTCCGGCTTTGAGGAGTACCGCGCCCTGACCCAATGCACGTTGGTTCCCGCCGACCGGAAACACCCCTACTGGGGGCTGACCGGGATGGAGCGTGCGGTGCTTCAGTGGCTGCGGGAAGCGGGTCTTGTTCTGAGTATGGCAGAATTGACCTATCTTATTGATCAAGAAGTACCCCTGCAAGCAGATCTGCTGGGCAATGCCAATACGCAGAATCTGGTGGAGCGGATCTACACCAGAGATACCATTGGTGATGGCATTCTGGAGGGTCAGATGGAGCGCTCCAAGGCAAGAGAACGTGTAACCAAAGCGATACTCTGTCTGCTGCGCAAGAAGCGGCTGGTACTTCTGTAAGAGGGGGATCCTCATGAAAGATACATTCCTGACGTTCCCGGAACCACTTCGGAAACGGCTCCTGCTCCAGTGCGCAGGAGCTGGCCTTGGTATTGCCATGCTCCTGATTCTTCTCGTCTATGGCCGAGATTGGCATTTCCTGTTTCCCTGTGCGGCGCTTGTCATTGTTTCTCTCAGTGGCGCGACCTCCCTCTATGATCGCTGCCGGCAGGAACGATACGTCACCATTGAAGCTGCCTGCACAGAGATCACACGGACGCCTTTCCGCAGGCGGATCAAATCCCTGTATCTGCGCAGCGAACAGTACACTATCAAACTGGTCGGTGTCCGAAATATCTGTGGCCTTGCGGTTGGCGATACCCTGACCCTGTATGTTTCAGACAATGCCGCCATATATGAAATGGACGGCAGCATGATCCTTTGCAGCTATTTGGCATTATCCAAAGTTCAGCGGCAAAAGGATTGACTAACGCTGGGAGCCATGGTATAATGCCATCAACATAGTATCAGAGTTTTGCGCAGGCAAAACGTAGTTTCCGAGTTCTCAATCAGTGTCATTTGCTTTTTCGGCAAATGGCACTTTTTTATTTACCCTCGGTTTCTGCCTGCGCAAAGCAGGTTGAAATATATATATTTTTTGCTTTGCAGGAACAACCTGCAGAAAGGAGTCAACAATGTTAATGTTCTTCGCATCCGATGTGGTGGTCTCCAAAGGCTACCAAAACGCCCCTGCCCTCAAGTTTTCTGAGAAGGGTGATTTCGTGCGCTTCCGTGTAGGCCAGAAGATCTACGATCCCCGTGCTGAGGATAACCACCGCTGGATCAACATCACCATCAAGAGCTTCGATCCGGCTCTCGTTGACCGCATCCGCAAAATGGGCCTGAAGGAAGGTTCCTTTATCAGCCTGAGCGGCCGGTATGACGAGGATGTCTGGGAGGACGAAGAGACCAAGGAGAAGCGCAGTATGCCCTGTGTGATTCTGGATAATCTGGAATACAGCGGCGGCGGTAAGCGCTCCGGCGACGGCCAAAAGGCAGCATCCAATACCCAAAATGACAGCACTCCCGCACCTGCCCCTGCGGCAGATCCCCATGAGGGCTTCCAGATGCCCGGCAATTTTACGGGATATGAAGGCTTCGGCGGCGGCAACAACTTCTTCAATCTGTAAGGAGTCGTATCACAATTGAACATGGCACAATAAATGCACATGAGTATCTTCCTGAGATCACCCATGTGCGTTTTTTTGTTCCCAAAAGGAGTTTATCAGCATGAATGACAAAAACCGTCAGCGACACATTGCCTACGAGGTACTGGTGATTCTGGGACAGCTTGCTTTGCTGACCTACATTACCCGCCTGTGGCCCATTCTCCTTCTGGTCATTCTTGGGATCTTCGTCGCCGCTCTGCGACTGCTGTTTCTTTCGTCCCAGAAGGTAGAACCCGTCAGGCCGCTTCCCACGCTTTCGCCTCCCCGTCAGCCTCCAACCGAAAAGGATCTGCAATCCGCGGCATACACCATTATCCAATGCAGGGTTACGCAGATCCTCAGGGCCAAATTTCCGGAAGTCAGATGGGTCTGGGAGAATCCACGCGCCATGGAAGATATTCTGGCAGGCAATCCTACCTATGTGCTTTTGAACAGGGCAGGCGGCTATCGCCGGGGGCGTGTTGTTATACAGCAGTTTCAAGTGGTCGACATCGTATTTGACGAGAAACAGCCGACCCCTACGCCCTCCACACCGGTTCCTGCCCCTGATCCGAATCCGGCAAGAAATCCAGCACCGCCCGCACCCGTACCCGAGGACGACGAGGAGCCAATGCCTGAAAACTTTGGCCCGCTTGCGTTTAACTGGGTCGAGTCCCATGTCATTGATCTGAATGAACAGTGCAATGAGGCGGTCGCTGAAGGCCTCAGCGAATACCTCATCCCGGCGCAAGAGCTTCCCGTAACAGAAAGCTGGGACGCAATCTGCGAAGCGTTGATCCACAGTGATTTTCGCGGCGCACATTGTTGTGACGAGGGCATCATCATCGAAATTGAGCAATAACATTGCAGAAAGGAAATCACCAAATGAGCGTTTCTATGAACAATCTCTTTAACTTCTCCAGAGTCTTACCGGAGCCTTTCGACAAGTTGGTAAGCAAAAAGGTGAAAGTCACCTCCAAGTATGGCAGTGCAACGGAAGCTACGCTTTCCTGCACCATGGTCAAGGCTGTCCACGCAGTTTGTAACTGTATGGTGGGAACCGGAGAAGGTGCTGTCGGCACTATCGACCACCGTACTGTGGCTGAGTATAAATCCTCCGCCGGTCCGGATATGTATCATCTGGTTGTGTTTGACAGCGGGTCCGGCAATATCATGGCCAGTATCTATGATAACAACACGGAGACCATCGAAAACTACAAGCTCCACCAGAGCGCACAGGACGGTGCCGCCGTCATGATGGCTATGATGCCCCTGCTTCTGAAGGACGACGAGTTCGATGAAAACTTCCAGACCTATTTCGACCAGCGCAGCGCCGGTTATCCCGATATGAAAAAGGCCACAGACGCCATGGCGATCCTGTGTGACAATGCTTACCGCCGGATCAAGGACGACACCTGTCCGGCACATATCAAGGTCACATTGGACAAATCCGGAAATGTGCTTCGCGTATCTCAGGGGCATTTACTGTCAGGTGTCTACACCCCCACTTCCGTTCTGGCAGGTGAATTTACCATCCTTGCCAAAACGGGAAAGACCACTGTTTCTGCGGCAAAGGCTGCCATCGACCACAAGGATTTTGTCGGTAAATATCAGCTGACGGGAGGCCGAAAGCTCTCCATTCTGGAGGAATCCCTTGTTCCCAAGCTGGAGGACTGGTACATCATCCCGGATCAGGTGGTCAATATCTGCAAGCACGCCCAGATTACCACCGGCAAGCCTATGCAGATGCGTAATTTTCTGCTGCGCGGCCCTGCCGGTACCGGTAAAACGCAGAGCGCTATGGCAATCGCAGCCGGACTGCATCTGCCCTACATGAAGTATACCTGCTCCGCTTCCACCGAAGTGTTCGACTTCGTCGGCATGGTGTTCCCCAATACGGACAGTATGTCTACGGGCGATGCGGAGCTGGATAAGCAGCTGGAAATGCTTCAGGCAATGGGCGGCATCAACTTCGCCAACGTAGCCAAACTTATGAATCTGCCCGATCTGGACGACATGGACTTTGACCCTGCCGGTACTTTCCAGAGCCTGACCGGCGTAAAAAACGAGGAAGCCACTTCCCGGGACTGCATGGCTGTTGTCATGGATATGGTCACAGAGAAGATCAAGGCACTGACAAAGCCTGCCGAAAAGGAGTCCACCTCCGGTCAGACCTACACCTATGTGGAAACCGACTTCATTAAGGCTCTTAAAAACGGCTACGTGGTCGAGATTCAGGAGCCTACCGTCATTACCCAGCCGGGTGTGCTGGTTGGCCTGAACTCTCTTCTGGAGCAGACCGGTTCTATCACTTTGCCCACCGGCGAAGTTATCCAGCGGCATCCCGACACGGTAGTCGTAGTCACTACGAATATAACTTATGAAGGCTGCCGCGGGCTGAACCAGTCTGTCGTCGACCGAATGAGTCTGGTGGAAGATATTGAACTGCCCGACCCTGATGTCATGGCCCAGCGTGCCATGGCAGTCACCGGCGCCACCGATGAATATCAGGTTTCCCAGATGGTTCAGGTCGTCAATGACATGTCCGAGTATATGCGTAAGAACGGCATCACCGACGGCTCCTGCGGTATGAGAAGCCTCATCGACTGGATCAACAGCACCGAGATCACCAGCGACCCATATCGCTCTGCGCTCTGTACAATTATCAGCAAGGCCACTTCTGACCCAGAGGATCGGGAAACTTTGAAAACTGCGATTCTGGAACCGATCTTTGCCCCCAAGCGTCGGAAGACCGCTTGAGGAAGGAGGCTTTCCAATGGCAAGAGTAAGTCACAAACGTGTCAAGCAGCTTCTGAACGAACATCGGAGTAAAATCACAGACAAGCAGTTCTTTACCTCCCGAATCCTTGCCGGTCACTACGAGGATGTAGCGGCAGCGCAGACACGACGGTATCGATATGACCGGCGCGTCCACGTCAATATCTACTGGAATCCCAACGACCCGAATGCTGCCTGTACCAATAACACATCTATCCTGATCAATGCCGGACACCCATGTGTCACCAAGATCAAGGGACGAATGGATCGCTATGCGATGGTGTCTGGGCTGTTCGCGCATGAGTTAGGTCATGTGCTGTATACCGATTTTCTGGTAAAGCAAACCTACATGAATTACTTGTCTAAATTCAAGTGGTATCCGGCGCCCCCAGATTTGAAAACCTCCCGGGATGCCGCCAACGAACGCGACTTCTGGGAATACGTGAAACTGGAACCCCGGAATATGGAATTTGCCATGCAGATTGCGTTCTACATTGCCAATATGCTGGAGGATGGATACATCGAAGGCCGGATTCTCGCCGATTTTCCCGGCGTACTCGGCTATAACCTGTCTGTCATGCGCGATCACCAGTATCAGGACATGCGCACTGTAACGCAGATGATGGAAATGGAAGATGCCGGCTCCGGTCACATCTTCCATACCATTCTGCAAATCATGCTCTCCTATGCCCTGTACGGCGAGATCAAATATGGCGAGACGCCCCTGAGCGACGAGCGTATTCAAACGATCTTCCGGCTGATACCGCAGTTGGACACAGCCGTGACCACCGCTTCCGCAAAGGAGCGCTGGAAAATCGTCAGCCTTATCCTGATCCGCTGCTGGCATCACATTGAAGACTACATTGAGCTTTGCAAGAAGCATCAGGACGAGGCGGCCACTTCCGGATCCGGGAGCTCGGAGGGTGAAGTTCTTTCCGGGCTGCTTCAGGTTATTGCCGGATCCAGTGCGGAAGGCACCGGATCTGAAAAGCCTGTTTCCGGTTCTGGTATAAGGAAAGGCATCGCATCGAATGCTGCAGCCCGTACCCGCACGCAGGCTCTGGCCCGAAAAAATGGGTCTGGGGATGACGATGAAAAACCGGATGAGTCTGATGCTCCTGACGAAAAGGAAACTGAGTCTGGTGACGGCAATTCAGAGGAGAATAAATCTGAAGAGAACCTGGCTTCCAATCAAACCGGTTCTGACGATTCCTCCGGATCTGATGACGTCAGCGCCCCACTGGGCGACTCCGGCGGAGATTCCCAAAAACAGGAGACTACTGCAGAGGAAGGTGGCCGGATTCCATTCCACCAGACGGGTTCTGCGTCTGCTCCTGTTGGTGGCTCCACCGAGTATGATTCCGGCTACAAGCGGGAAATGAATGAGAACGCTGCCACGGACATCGAACGGATGCTGGGGCAGATGGCAGAAAAGGCAGCCTGCAAACAGCTCGAAACCGAGCGTCTGAAGGAGCTGAACGAAGCTGCCCAGAGCATTTCCTATGGCGACATCCACAGTGGTGTGAACATTCAGGTTCATCGGATCGCGCAGGTCGACGACGAACTGGAGGATCAGTTCTACCAGATTTACGGACCGCTGCTGGACATCTCCAAGAAACTCCAGCGCAGTCTGATTCAAAAATTAAATGACCAACAGCGCGGCGGGAAGCAAACCGGTCTGGTGATGGGGCGCCGTCTGGATGCACACGCTTTGTGCAGGAATGACGGAAAGGTTTTCTATACGAACAATCTTCCAAATGAGATTCCAAGGCTTTCCGTTGGCTTGCTGCTGGATGAATCGGGTTCCATGTCCTGCGGTGATCGCAGCACCTATGCGCGAGCGGCAGCCATTATCCTCTATGATTTCTGCCAGTCTCTGAACATCCCCATCATGATCTATGGGCATTCCACCGGTTGGGGTGCCGATGTTGATCTGTACTCCTATGCGGAGTTCGACAGCATCGACCGGGATGATAAGTTCCGGCTCATGGACATCTCTGCCAGAAACAGCAATCGAGACGGCGCCGCTCTGCGGTTTGTCGCTGAGCAGCTATCCAAGCGTCCCGAAGAAATTCGGATACTTATGCTGCTATCAGATGGACAGCCCGCAGCCAGAGGCTACAGCGGTACCGCAGCTGAGGAAGATCTGCGCGGCATCAAGCAGGAATACAAGCGCAAGGGCATTCTGTTCATTGCCGCCGCAATCGGCGAGGACAAGCCTAACATTGAGCGCATCTACGGTGATTCCTTCCTTGATATCACCGACCTGAACCAGCTCCCGGTGAAGCTGACAGCAGTCATCAAACGCTTTCTAAGGTGATTTCATGTGTTATAAGACGCAGAAATCATAGCAAACCACTCTACTCTCAGGTGGGCAGCCGGCACATGCCACGCTGTCCACCTGTCGATATGACAGGAAGGAGCTACTTTATGTTTATAAACCGAGTCGGCGCACAATTTCAATGTGAAGGCGTAACCTACACCATTGGCGGCAAGGTCTGCGCAAACGATGCCAGCGATTATGAAGGCCTGTATGGTACCATTACAGAGATCCGGGATGGCGATGACCGGGAAACGGAAAACGATACCCCGGACATCTACTGTTCCTTTATGCCCCCTATGCTGGCTGATAACATCAAGGCCATAGAAAGCCGATTCTCACAGCTATATCGCAGAGAGATGCACCTGGAGGATATTGGACTGGATATTGTCATCATGGCTCCCGATATGCTCAAGGTGCTGGAACCAATACCCTCATGGCAAAAACTGACAATCTATATTATCCGGGAGGATTGGGCATTCGGTGGAGACTATGGCGAGAACTTCTCTCTCACCACAACTCCCGACATGGCGAAATACATTCTTACAGAGCTGGTTACTGCACAGCTGGAAAGCGGATATGCTTCCGAATGGCCTGACCGCCCTGATTGGGGCGTGGAATGTACACCCCAAAGCTATGAATGCGGGCTTCATGATTCGTACTGCGAGAATCACTATAAAGTCTGCATTGAGGAGCAGGAACTTCCCATTGACGATGCTGCAGTACGCAGTCTCCTTGATAACCAGCTCCGGAGGTATTTTGCTGAGCAGATTGAAGGCTGGGACGAACTTGAAGGTCTTACCGAGCAGCAGATCACCGAAATGGTCGCTGCGCCCAATGTTCCTCAGCACATCCGCAGGCAGTTGGAGAAAAACGGTTTTCTGATGGATTCCTTCTGGGAATCAGTAGCGAAAACCTCGTTCGACCTCGTAAGACAGTACAAGGAGAAACTGGTATGAGTTATCAACTATCCACCGAGAATGGAGCAGCAACTATGGACAGCACTAAATTGCAGGCAGCCATACAAAAGCAGGATGAATACCTGTCCTGCCGGGGGCATCTCAGCGATGTCCCTGCAGGAGACGAAACGTTCAATGACCTCACCCGTGAGATCATCCGTGCATTCAAAGAATGTCATGGTTCTGCGTTCCTCGGGAAACTGGTATTCTCATGGGAAGATCAGAAAAAGCTGGAGTGCGGTGAGATCGGCATTTACACCGAGTACACGGGTCAGTCGCTTCCGGCCTATGGCTGCAATTTTGTGACCGCTCAACCGGATGCGCAGTTGGAAGCTATGGTGATTGGGTGGGCCATTGATGAATGGCCGCCCAAATTCACACTCTTTACCAAGATCCTGCAGCGCATTCAATATCTGAACGGATACACGCTGAATTGGAGATAGCCTATTTGCCCCATCTGTCACTGCCGGTAAAGTTGTAAAAGCGCTTGCAACTGACGTGAATTTACAATGTTTTCACTGGACGAAAGGAACAAAATGTGGTATACTATTGTTGCCAACAAGAGGAGGAAACATCATGGAAACAGAAAAACTGGATGCATTCCCCGGTCTTCCGGAGGAGTTTGTACGGCAGAATGCCAAGTACATGCGTCTCCTGCAGGACTTTCGCCTGTTGGACGATGACTTTATGAGCAAAGTCTTCGAGGATAAGGAATGTGCGCAGTTGCTGCTGCATATCATTCTGGAGCGCAGCGATCTCATTGTGCAAGAGGTCCATGGCCAATACAGCATCAAGAATCTTCAGGGGCGCTCGGTTCGTCTGGATATTCTGGCGGTTGACCACGAGGGCAAGCACTACAACATTGAGATCCAGCGGCGGGACGAGGGTGCGGACGCACGCCGTGCCAGATACAACAGCAGTCTTTTAGACGCAAATCTGACACACCCCGGTGACCGCTATGAAGAGCTGCGGGAAATCTACGTTATCTTCATTACAGAACGGGATGTCCTGAAGGCAGGACTTCCCATCTACCACATTGACCGCATGATTCAGGAAACCGGCAAGCCTTTTGGCGACGGCTCCCACATCATATACGTCAATGCGCAGTGCAAAAACGATACGCCTCTAGGCAAGCTGATGCATGATTTCTCCTGTACACAGGCAGATGACATGCACTATCCGGTTCTTGCCGAGCGCGTAAGGTATTTCAAAGAAAATGTAAAGGGGGCAACCACCATGTGCAGAGAAGTTGAAAAATTAGTAATGGCTGAACGGGATGAAGGCCGCGCAGAAGGCCGTGCGGAAGGAAACATCGAATCGAGCGCAAGAGCAGTTCGTAATGTTATGGCCAAGATGTCCCTCTCTGTGGAGGAGGCAATGCAGTTCTTGGAATTACCCGATTCGGAAAAAGATGCCGTCCGGAAACTTATTGAGCAGTAATTTCATTTACTGCTGGTCGTGCAGGCTCGCATTGTAGGTGCGGACTAGCCAATACCGCCCACAAGGAGTTACCACCATGTGTAGAGAAGTTGAAAAATTGGTGATGGCTGAACGGAACGAAGGTCGTTTAGAAGAAAAAATCAATTCTGTCCGTGCAATCATGGAGAGTTTGTCTATCTCTGTCGATGAAGCTATGAAGCTCCTGAAAACACCGGAATCCGATCAGGACGTTATTCGGAAACTCATTGCGCAGTGATTCCCCGCGCAATGCTGGATGGCGTTCATCCATGCAAGCGTCGACCAAATCAATCTGATAAGTCCACTACATCTCGGGATGCTGCCTCTGGCGGCATCCCTTTTCCTTTTACACCTACTGACTAAAATAAACTGCTTTTCCTTTCGCAAAGGATATCATGACGATACAGTAGTCAGGAGAGGCCCTGCATCTGCGGCACCTCACCTCCGGAAATAAAACTTCCGGAATCCGGTAATTGACTAATGCTGGCAGCTATGATATAATGCCATCAACATAGTATCAGAGTTTTGCAGCGGCAAAACACAGTTTCCGGGTTCTCCTCAAGTGTCATTTGCATTTTCGTGCAAATGGCATTTTTTGTTTTCTGACAACTTATATCGTAAACACTTGCCAGTAGTCTCCTTTCTTTCGGGGATTACTGGCTTTTGTTACATCCGGCGGTTTCCGCCAAACAACCGAAAGGAGTAAGCAGCATGTTATCCTGTCACGACAACTTTGAAGCAAACTTTGACAACTATCCGTCCATGCTCAGTTATCACCAAGCACTGAGTATGGCGTCCAGTTGGCGCCGCTGTAAGGTCAAAGACCTTCACGTGGAGCCACTGGATCCAGCCTCTCCCCTGTATGGTCATCCCGCAGCATTTGCCGCAGGTACCAGTGAGGACGCAATTGAAGACACCGCCGCCAACCTCGGCCTTGCGCTGAATGTGGATGGAAGCATCTATCCCGTCCGCAGCACGGCCTACAAAACGCTGACCGAACGCGCAAAGATCAATGGCACAGCACTTCCTAAACTCAGTCGCAAAGACCTTGCCAATGTACTCAACGCCTGCCTGTCCGTACACAATTCGGATGCGCTCCTGCTGATCCGGAACGAAAAGGTTTCCGCAGTTCATTCCGGTGATGAAACGGATTATTCCGTGTTACCCATGGACGAACTTCTGGTTACGCTGGAGAAGAAGCTGGGGGAACGGTTCCCCGGCTTCGTGTTTGAAAGCGGGTATACCGACCATGCCTATACCTGCGGCAGCTGGATCCTCCCCAATCAAAAGGAGGGGATTCTGGGTGCCTATGCCAAAGCCCTTGCCGCACACGGTCAGGCAGCGATGGCAAACAGGCTGGTTCCCGGTATCCGGTTCACGACATCCGACACCGGCGTTGCCTCCGCAAAAGTATCCGCTTTGCTGATAGGCGCACAGCAGCCGATCCACATCGGCGGCTGTATTGGTGTGGATCATCGGAATCAGCGTAAGATCGCGGACTTTGATGCCGAGATGGACAAGCTGTTTGCCAAATTCTGCGATTCCGTAGCCAAGCTGCAGAGCCTGCTGGAAATTCCGCTGGAGTACCCTGTCAATGCCATGACCCGGGTCTGCAAAAAGCTCTCCCTTCCAAAGAAGGAAGCGCTGGAAGCAATCGCCATGTATGAAATGGCTTACGGCGGAGGCCCCGCGACTGCCCATGATGTCTTCATGGCCATGCAGGAAATTCCCTACATGATGAAGACATACCACACCCCGGAAGCAAAGCTTCTCAAGGCCGAAGAAAACATGGCACGCGCTCTGAGTATCCGATGGAGCGACTATGATGTTGCAAAGGAGTTGAAGTGGTAATGGCTGCTCCGATATTACTTTGCGACACCACCGGAATGAGCAATGACCGCTGGCTGGAATGCCGTATGCATGGCCCCAAAGGCGATATCCCCTACACCATCGGCGGAAGCGATGTGGCAGCCATATTCGGCGTGTCACCGTGGACGACCCCGCTGGAGCTGTGGATGATCAAAAAGGGACGCATGAAGCCAAAACCCAAAAACAATGCCGACCAGCTGGAGATGGGGCATCTGCTCGAACCGATTGCCGCATACTGGTATACGAAGAAAAGCGGCAACTATGTCTACGACGACAAGGGGCTATACCAACACACAGACCATCCCTACGCTCTGGCCAATTTTGACCGGCGGTATGAGCGGGCCAGCGATGGTCAGCCCGGCATTCTGGAATGCAAAAGCTGCACCTATCACAAAGCGGAAGACTGGGCAGACGACGCGATCCCCCTGTACTATGAATTCCAGCTCCGCTTCTACCTCGCTGTAGCGGACGTCCAGCACGGGGCGTTCTCGTGCTTCTGGGGAAATAATCCTGCCAATGATCTGGCAATGCCGGAAATCAAGCGCGACCTTGTCAAAGAGGACATGATTTTTGAGCGGCTGGATGAATGGATCTGGAGCCTTGAACACGATGTCCCGCCTACCATGAGCGGTGTCAAACCCACACTGGCAATGGAATCTCTCGCAAGGATCTATGGCGCCAGCAAACCCGGTCTTCCTACCATTGAATTGCCGTACAAGTTTGAGCGGCAGCTTCGGCAGATCGCCAACTTGCAGGCCAAAGTCAGGGAATGCGAAGACGAAAAGAAACGCTACGAAAAGGAGATCGAAGCACATTCCGTGCGAATTGTCGAAGTCATGAAGGAGCATGAACATGGTATTCTGACAACTACCAAAGACAAGCTCCTCATTGACTTCGTAACGAGAACCACCAAACGGCCCAGCTCGGATGCTTTGAAAAAGAAGTATCCCGGCGTTTATGCGGATGTGTTGAACATATCCACCAGCCGTAAGGTGAAAGTTTCGGTACAGCCGATTTAATCAGGAAGGAGCAATATGCGAAAATTCTTTCAACCGATTGACCTTCGATCCCGCCGCGAAATGACGGATTACCTGCGTAACCATTTCCGTTATTCCACAATGAACTCCTGGAATCATGCAACATCGTATGCCTGTAACCTCAAGATTTACGGACTTGGTCTGGATCCTGAGATCGAATCCAAGCTTTACGATATGCTCGATACCCGGGAGTTTTTGCTTATGCGGCAGGAAGCGTTGTATCTGTTTAATGCAGCCCATAACTTCCGCTGGCAGGCAGGGTTCAACGGCAGAAGCGGCGGCTATCTGGTTCTCTACCAAGGGGATCTGAAGCCCTCCGGATATCTGTCTTACTGCACCTGCTGCGGCCAGCGGAACTGCCGCAGTGTTGCCGACACAGGCAATGTTTGTGGTGTCTGTGGGAAGGCAGCCCGTGTAGATTTCCGTGTTCCACCGAAACAGCCCGTCACATTCCCCGGTCGGGGTACGGACATGGATGACGACTACGAAGAATGGTCGCTTTCCAAACTCCGGGACCGTGTAAAACTTGTACAGGAGCTGGACAGTCTGGCTGACGATCTTGTCAGTCAGGCCGTTCATATGGCAAAGGCGTTTGATGTTGTGGAGGAGGCGTACTATGTACCCCAGACCCGGCATGTGCTTTTCGCCAAGTGAGAACGCTCTTGAGAAAGGAGAAAACAAGTGTTATGTCAATTTGATAAGCTCCTCTACCCCCGGATGGCCGATGCTTCCACCGTTGACTATATGATCGCCGTTTACCGTCCGCTGGAAATCCTGCACGATGGCAGCGGCAATGCCATGAGCCAGTTCAAGGCTGTCGGCTATTGCCTCCCCATCACGGAAAAAGTTCGATTCCGTCTGAATGGCCACTGGACCAGACATCCGAAGCACGGACTCCAGTTCGAGGTAGAGAGCTACGAGGAGGTAATTTCGCATACCAAGGAAGGCATCATCGGCTACCTTGCCTCTGGTCAGATCAAAGGTGTTGGCCGAAAAATCGCAGAGAAAATCTACGATTCCTTCGGGCAAGACACGCTGGAGATTCTGGATCAGGAGCCGGAAAAACTCATGACCATTCGAGGTATCAGCGAAAAGCGCCTCAGAATGATCTGTGATTCCTATCTGGCCACCCGCGGCGCCCGGGACGTAATTGCCTTTCTGACGCCCCACGGCGTTACCGCCAACCGAGCCATTAAGATCTACCGCGAGTATGGAAAGGATACTCTGGATATCATCCGGAAGCATCCGTACCGGCTGGTGGAAATGGCAGGTATCGCATTCAAAACAGCGGACAAGCTGGCAATCAGTTTGGGGCTTCCCACCGTTTCCCCGGAACGTGTCGACGAAGCGCTGATGTACGCCATCGCCGAAGGCGAGACGGAGGGACATATGTGTCTGGAAAAACACGATTTCCTCCGCAGGGCGCTGCGCCTTCTGGAAACACCGGAGATCACTGAGGAGATGGCGGCCGCAAGAGCCTTCCAACTGGTACAAGCGGATCGGCTTGTCTGCTATGACCACTACATCTACCGCACTGCGACTGCCACCGTGGAAAACAATATTGCCTTTCATATCGCACAGCAGATGAAAACGGCCGCAGAGCCTTACGAGAATCTGGATCACGCCATTCTGTGCGAGGAACGGAAGCTCAGGATCACATTGGCGCCGGAACAGCGGGAAGCGGTAAAAATGGCGCTATCCACCAAGTTCTGCGTCATAACCGGCGGCCCGGGGACAGGCAAAACCGCAGTTCAGCGGGCGATCCTTGATCTGTATCAGGAAAAGTATCCGGAAGCGCAGATCATATGCTGCGCCCCCACCGGGCAGGCAGCGCAAAGGATGAAGGAATCCTCCGGGCTGTCGGCATCGACGATTCACAAGGCTCTGTGCATCAAGGCCAATCCTGACGGCACCCTGACCGAAGGCATCATGCTGAATGCGGATCTGATCCTTGTAGATGAAGTCTCCATGATGGATGCCTTTCTCGCAGAGCGGCTGTTTACTGCCATCCCGCCTCATGCCAGACTGATTCTGGTGGGTGACGCGGACCAGCTTCCCTCTGTCGGCCCCGGCGCTGTCTTAAAGGACATCATCAACAGCGGCGTCGTACCCGTGGTTCGTCTGGATCATGTGTTCCGCCAGAGCGCCGGAAGCCGGATCGCTACCAATGCCCGGCTGATCAAGCACGGTAATCTGAGTATGGAGTACGGCCCGGATTTCATGTTCTTTGATTCCAAGGATTTAGCTGTATCCGCCGATATCATTGAAAACCTGTATATGCAGGAAGTTCAGAAATTTGGTGTGGACGGCACGGCATTCCTGACCCCCTTCCGGCGTAGGACCGAAACATCCGTGGATGCCATGAACGCACGGCTGCAGGCACTGGTAAACCCACCGGCTCCGGGAAAAGCTGAAGCCGTTTCCGGGCAGCTGCGATTCCGGCTTGGCGATAAGGTCATGCAGATCAAGAACTACGAGCAGGTCAACAACGGCGATGTGGGCTACATCACCAACATTACCGGCCCCGAAAACGAGGCTACCGTGGAGATTGACTTTGGAGATGGCAGAATCATGAAGTATGAAAGTGATCAGCTTAGAATGCTGGATCTCGGATACGCCTCTACCGTCCATAAGTCTCAGGGCGCCCAGTACAAATCTGTCATTCTGAACCTACAATGCGCCCACGCGATCATGCTGATGCGTGCCATCGTCTACACAGCAATTACCCGCGCAAGGCTTCGGCTCACCATCGTTGGTGAACGAAAAGCGTTGTGCCGGGCAATCCGCAATACCAAAGCCGACCAGCGGGGTACCCGTCTGGCGCAAAGAATTCAAGACTTCATTGAGTAGAAAGGAAATGACCATTATGGCAACTACGTTGGATATGTACTACCAAAACAAGCAGCAGCTCAACGCAATAATTGCGGAGCATAAGCTGACCATGGATCAGCTATTGGGGTATCAGGAACTGCTTTACCGGATATCCATTCTGGAAAGCTGCATGAATTTTGTCAAGACCGCTCCTGTTACCGCTGATGTGAGCGCAATGAGCTATCACTACAAGATCGTTGACGCGCTCTTTACCTGTCTGCTTCAGGAGCGGCAGTTTGGCATTCCCGCGGACGAAAAGCTGAAGAAACAGCGTGCGACTGCTTTAGGTAATCTCCAGACAGTGATCACCAGCTTCCGCAAGCAGTTCCAGAGCTTTGCGCCAACCACACCGGAGGCTTACCGGGATGCTATCAGCAAGATGGTCAACACGGTATTGCCCGCATGGCTCCAGTACCGCTTCACCTATATTCCGTTCTGATCAGGAGGTAATCACATGAATCAGAATATCAATTTCAACTCTCAGTTTCCTGTTTTGAACACCATCAATCAGGTGGATGGCTTTGATCCTTCCAAACTGACGGTAGACTATGTAGACCTCACGACGCAGGAAAAGCGGAAGCGGCTGCCCGTCATGGCGCAGCTTGCGTGGTTCCGTCTGCGCCACCCCGAAGGGAAAATCGCATTGCATGTTGAGCCAGTGAAGGATTACTTCGTTGCAACTGCGAGAGTATATGTCAGCTACAAGGATCCAGCAGATTGCTACCTGTCTGAAGCCACCGCTTCCCGCAAATATGATCCGCTGAAGCCTACCGTTTCTCCCCGGGAATGGGCGCAGACTGCGGCAATCGGTATTGCCCTTCGCAACGCCGGTTTCGGTTTACAGTTCAGTGCTGCCGGAGATGGTTTCGACGGCAATGTCCCTGACGAGCTTGGTGCAGAAAATGGCATAACACCTCCTGCGCCAATGCCCACAGGCACGCCGCCCGCTCCCCAGCCTGAAACAGAATCACCCGCAGTAGTTACTGCACCTCCTGTTTCAGATCCAGAGCTTGTCATTGTGGAACTGACACCGGAGCAGGAATTTGAACAGGCATGTGCCGTTGTGAGTCCCATCAAGAAGCACGGTGGCAAAACGCTGGGCGAAGTTCTCAGCACGGAACCCCGGGCCATTAACTGGCTGGCCTCAAAATTCAGCGGCGATGAAACCATTCGTGCCGCTGCAGAGTATATTTGCAATTATGCAATGGAACAAACACCCGCATAAACCGCTTGCGAGAAAGGGGGATGTACCACACATCCCCCCGGAAAGGAGGCTGCATGGTTGAAATCCATATTTACGATATTATCCCTCTGATCGGCATTCCGGAACCGCCGAGCGGCAGACACAGCTACAATATAAGCTGCCCCTGCTGTGACACAAATCCACGTGGAAAGCACCTGAACATCAATCTTACGAAAGATGTATTCTGCTGTCCCCGGTGCCATTTCTCAGGCGGTGTCTTTGATCTGTATGCGTACTATGCTCAGGTTGACCGCAAAAACGTGCGGGAAATTCTGATAAAGGAGCTTGGTCTGAAGGATAGCGACTCATTTCACCATGAAGACAGCAAACGCAAGCGGGAGCGGAGGACAGTCACACGCCCCATTCTGCAGGATATTGAATTGCCCCTCACGGACATTGATGCCCGGCATGAAACCTACACGGCGCTGCTCTCCAAGCTGTCACTGGCGTCTGACCATCTGGAAAACCTCCTATCAAGAGGCATGACCGAGGAAATGATCTGTCGGAATGGCTATAAGACCATGCCCGTTGCAGGCTTCTCCGCCATTGCAAAGCAGCTCCATGAGGAAGGCCATTATCTGGCCGGTGTCCCCGGCTTTTATCATGATATGGCTGGAAACTGGACCATCAGCAAGGAAAGGCGAGGTATCCTCGTACCGGCAAGAACCCCCGAAGGAAAAATTCAGGGCCTGCAGATCCGATTGGATTCCATTAAAAAAGGAAAGTTTCGGTGGATCACCAGCATCGGCAAGCAGGATGGCTGTAAAGCGGAATGCTGGACCCATATCGCTGGCGAGCCTACCCCGACAGTCCTTCTGACCGAGGGACCTATGAAGGCGGATGTCATCCATCACATTACCGGTCTGACGGTAATTGCGGTACCCGGCGTCAATTCCCTGAATCATCTGAAGGAAACACTGGAGTACGTGCAGTCCAAGGGAACCACCAAGATCATGACGGCATTCGACATGGACTATCTGAAGAATCCCCATGTGAAGGATGGCTATTTCAATCTGGCCACTATGCTGGCTCAGGTTGGGATTGAGTACGGGACCTACCTTTGGGATCCCCAATACAAAGGCCTTGACGATTATGTATGGCACTGTCGTCAGGAAGGTCTGCTCTGACATCTCGCAAAGGACGGAACCCAGCCGGGTCTCCGTCCTTTTTGTACGCATTTCTAAAAATTATAAGCATATGTGTTGCAAATACGCATTTGCAGCGGTGTAATCAAGTATACAAAACATTATTCAGGAGGAAACCATTATGTTAATCGCAGTCGACCACGGTAATCACGCCATCAAGACCATCCACTACAATTTTATTTCCGGTCTGGCACGGCACTCTGTCCGCCCGCCTATGGCAGATGAAGTTCTGGAGTATAAGGGAGAATACTGGACCCTTTCCGGTCAGCGTCTTCCGTATCGCCGGGATAAGACCCGGGATGAAAGTTTCTTCATTCTCACCTTATTTGCTATTTCCAAAGAGCTTTCCTATGCCGGCCCTCTGCCCGCAGCAGAGAAAATCGAGCTGGCGGTAGGTCTGCCCCCGGAACACTACGGCATTCTGAAGGACAAGTTCAGGGCCTACTTCAAACGCAGTGAGTCCGTCCAATTCTCTTACAACGACAAGCCTATGACCATTTTGATTCGGGATGTCTTTGTGTATCCGCAGGCATTTGCTGCCATCGCGCCTCAGAAAAGCCAGCTCAAGCATCACCTGCGCTTGTTTCTGATCGACATTGGCGGCTACACCACCGATGTTCTGCTCCTGCGCAGCGGTAAGCCTGACATGCAGTTCTGCCGCAGTCTGGAAACCGGCGTCATTACCATGAACAATGACATCATCCGCAGGGTCGGCGCCCTGCATGATATGCAGATTGAGGATGAACATATCAGCGCCGTGCTGCGCGGCAAGGAAACCATTCTCCCCGCGGATGTAAAGGATACCATCCGCAAATCCGCTGAACAGCACGCAAAAGACATTCTGGATCAGCTGCGTGAACTGAAGGTAGACCTGCGTTCTAACCCGGCAGTCTTCATTGGCGGCGGCTCTGTCCTGTTCCGGGATTATCTGGAGCATTCCCCTCTGGTAGCTTCTGCCAGTTTCGTAGAAAATGTGAACGCCAATGCCATCGGCTATCAGGCAATGGCAGAAGGGCAACTTTCTCTCCTGCGGGCTTAACCTCAGACGGGGGTGAACCGCGTTGATCAGAGATGGAAAGTACCGTTACACCCTTCAATTTGGTATGGACACTGCCGAAGAACGGCAGGCAGGCCAGTTCCTTGAGCAACTGGGTAACAGGAAAAGCCCAATTATCGTGGCCGCCCTGAACAAATATCTGGAGTATAACCCGGGGCTGCTGGATGGTCGGGTACACATTCAGGTTCATGTTTCCGATCTAAATACCCGGATGTTGGAAGATAAAATCCGGCAGCTGATCGAAGAACGGCTCAGCTCCAGTGTCCCGCTTCCTACACCAGCAGCTGCCAATCCCCATGAGAATGTGGAACAGGTTAGCGCAGACATCTTGGAAATGCTGAACGATTTGGACAGCTTTGGATAATCATAACCACCGGCCGTGCCGGTGGTTTGCACAGGCCCCCTTAGGGCCTTTTACCAGCCGAGCCTATAGGCTCATCGAATCTTCTTTCGCTCGCATGAGATGCCCTGCTGCTATTAGAATAGCGGTAGGGTTTCTCTTTTCGAGTACATGTTAAACTTGATAGATTCCCTTTTAAATATTTTTATTAGTTGTTCCTCGCTTCGCTCGGATATTTT
>ERZ772886.334-NODE-334-length-46254-cov-6.718067_pt1 | contig 46254 bp, 39 predicted proteins | sample MGYA00512128_ERZ772886 | MGnify/ENA primary metagenome ERZ772886 (study PRJEB29015, sample SAMEA2737698) | human gut metagenome | biome: human gut; feature: human-associated habitat; material: faeces | place: China | collected 2012 ... | reverse complement strand
TCTTTATTTTAGCAGATTTTAGCTCGCTTGGCTAGATGTTAAGTTAATGACATTGCAAGCTGTCCCCCTTAACAGACGTATTAATGAGATGACATTGAAATCTAAGAGAAGTAAGCAAATGCTGTTCGCCATTCTAAAAACAAAGAAACTTCTTGTAAACTGTAATCTAAGAAAGATGGGTAATAAATTCGGAAAACGCAATCACCGGCGAACAGCACGAAGGCAAAGAGCGAAGCGATTTTGCCGAATCATACGCAATCGGTTTTCCAAGAAGCATGATTGAAAATCGTTTATTTTCAAAATGACAGTTGCAATTTTCCCCAAACTGTGCTATAATAACATCATTGCCCCCTTAGTTAAGTGGATATAACAAATTCCTCCTAAGAATTGGTCATCGGTTCGATTCCGGTAGGGGGTGCCAGATTCAGATTTTCCCGTGCAGATTCCATTCTGTACGGGATTTCTTTTTTTCAATGGTTTAAACTGCCGGAATGTGGTTCATACTGATGGTAAATCCAATCATACAGGAGGAATTGCAACATGGTAAAAGGGGTTCATAAAAAAGTGATTGAAGTGCATCAGCCGGACAGTGCGTATTTTGAAAAGGCAATTTTTTATCTCCGTCCGGGCATCACGCAGCTGCCGCCGGAGCTTGCACAGGCAGCCGCCAGAGAGTATTTGCAGGAACTGGAACCGAACCCGTTGCCGCCGTTTTGGAAGCGAACATTGCCGCTGTTTTGCAGTGCGGTGCTCTCAGCAGCGGCAGCGTGTGCGGTTTGTTTTGCAGTGCTGTAAAATTTCAGAATCAACGGTTGCAGAAAATTTTCCATTTCCGCAAAAACTTTATGAAAACCAGAAAAAAGACCTTGTACTTTTTTTGGAAACATGCTATAATAAAAGTCATGGTATTCTGCCATGACTTTTATTCATTTTTGAAACTTACCAGTCGGAAAAAAGAGGATGTCCGGCTGGCATTTACACCAGAAGAGGACTGAGGAAATTTAGATGAAGCCGGAAAGACAACCAAGAAACCGTACCGCTGCCCCACAGGAAGAAGGAAACCGCATTGCCGGAAGAAATCCGGTCATGGAGGCTTTGAAGAGCGGTACGCCGTTAGATACGATTTATATGAGCGGAAAACAGGGCATTTTAGGGCAGATTGCACAGCTGGCAGCCGATCAGGGCATTCCAGTGAAGATTGTTTCAGATGCTCGGTTATCCCAGATGACCCGCCAGACCCATCAGGGCGTTGTGGCAGACGGTGCTTGTGCAACCTATGCCAGCATTGCAGAAATCTTGGAATACGCTGCGGAAAAAGACGAAAAACCGCTGCTGCTGATTTGCGATGAAATTCAAGATCCGCACAATTTGGGTGCAATTTTGCGAACCGCAGAGGCGGCAGGCTTTCATGGTATCATCCTTCCGAAACGGCGAAGTGCATCGTTGAATGCAACCGTTGCAAAGACCTCTGCCGGTGCAGTTAGCTGGGTGAAAGTGGCGAGAGTCCCCAATTTGGTGGCAGCTATGGAAGAACTCAAGCAAAATGGTATTTGGATTTACGGAACAGATGCTGCCGGAACGGATTATACACAGACAGATTTTCGGGATGGCACAGCGTTTGTCATCGGCTCAGAGGGAAATGGCATGGGTCGACTGGTGCGGGAACACTGCGACCAGCTGCTCAGTCTGCCGATGTACGGAAAAGTCAATTCCCTGAATGCATCCGTTGCAGCCAGCATTTTTATGTATGAGGCAGTGCGGCAGCGGCGGAATCCATCCGGAAAACCATAAGTTGCAGAATCTGCCGTTCTGCAATCCCCTGCTTTAAAGGAGTGTAACAGCAAAATATGGCAAATCAAAAATTTTCCGTTGAGGAAATTTTAAAAGAATATCAGTCCGACGAAGCAACGAAAGGGAAAAAAGAATCTCCGTCCGGAAAGCTGGAAACACAAAAAATGTTGAATCATGCCGCCGGCAGAAGAAACGTACCACCAAGTACGGAAGCATCTGCGGAGGCGTATTCTTATGCATCCAGCCGCACCAGACAGCGTACCCCGTATTCTCCTTACCGTTCTGAAATGGCGGCAAATATCAATCAAATCAAACAGAATCGCTATCAGCGGCGAACCGATGTAGAAGAGAGCCGAACCGCTGCGTTCCAGACGCTGGAACTCATGCGGCCAAAGGTGTCGTTTGTCCGTTCTCCTGCGATTCGTCCGCAGACCACACCGAATCCAAAGAGCGACCATATTTCAGATTATGACGGTGCAGTTTTGTTAGAACAGCCGGAATCTGAACAGAAGCCGGAGCAGCCGGTATATCAGCCAGCGATTCAGGAAATGCAGGATTCCACCCGTGCCAAAGAGAAAAAGCAGGCGCAGAAAAGTCGGAAACCCAAGAAACGTACTGAGCAATCTTATCAGCGAGAATCACTGACAGAACCAGAGCCAGAATGGCGAAAGGCAAAGACGGAAACATTTCCGGCAATTACGCCAACACAGACCTTGCAGGAAACCTTGCGAGAGGCACAGGAGGCAGTTGCAAAGGCAGAGGCGGAAGCGGCTGCGGCAGTTGCTGCCTTAAAGGCGGAACAACAGCAGCCACAGAAAAAACAGCCGATTTCACATGCATTTGAAACGCTGCTGACCAGTCCCGCAAAACAACAGGAAAAACAACAAAAGCAACAGCAGGAGAAAAAGCAGCCTGTTGCGAAAAGATGGTTTTCTGGGAAGAAACGAGTTCCGCAGGTCAATCATACAGCACCGCCGAGTTATCCAGAGCCTGCGGAGGCGTATCGGCAACCAGTAGAACCACAGCCGAAGCCGTATACACCGCCTGTGAAAAAGGTAGAAGAGCCGAAGCCCTATACACCGCCCGTGCAGAAAGTGGAAGAGCCGAAGCCGTACACACCACCTGTGAAAAAGGTAGAAGAGCCGAAGCCCTACACACCGCCTGTACAAAAGGTAGAAGAGCCAAAGCCGTACATACCGCCTGTACAGAAGGTGGAAGAGCCAAAGCCGTATACACCACCGGTGCAAAAGGTAGAAGAGCCAAAGCCATATACACCACCCGTGCAAAAGGCGGAAGAGCCAAAGCCGTATACACCGCCAATACAAAAGGTAGAAGAACCGAAGCTGTATACACCGCCTGTACAAAAAGTGAAAGAGCCGAAGCCGTATACAACACCTGTGAAAAAGGTAGAAGAGCCGAAGCCCTATACACCATCGGTGCAAAAAGCAGAAGAGCCGAAGCCGTATACATCACCTGTACAAAAGGTAGAAGAATCGAAGCCGTATACATCACCTGTACAAAAAGTAGAAGAGCCGAAGCCGTATACATCACCTGTACAAAAGGCAGAAGAGCCAAAGCCGTATACACCACCGGTGCAGAAAGTGGAAGAGCCGAAGCCCTATACACCGCTTGTACAAAAGATGGAAGAGCCAAAGCCCTATACACCGTCTGTACAGAAGGTGGAAGAGCCGAAGCCATACACACCACCTGTGCAAGAACCTGTACAGGAAGAAGTAACGGTTTCGACAACATCAGAACCAGTTGAACCGACTCCGGAACAGAAGCCGAAAAAGAAAAAATGGTGGCAGTGGTGGAAAAAAGAAACGCCATCTGTACCGAAATCCGCACAGTCGGAAGAATCATACATGCCGCCCGTGCAGGAAGAGCCTGTACAGCCGGAAACGTCCCATATGCCGCCTGTGCAAGAACCTGCACAAATAGAAGAACCACCAATTATCACAGAACCAGTTGAACCAGCTCCGGTACAGAAGCCGAAAAAGCAGAAAAAGGCACGGAAGAAAAAAGAAAAGCCGTCCAAGCAGCAATTTGCCCAGCCGGAAGAACTATATGCACCACCAATGCAGGAGTATCCGCAGCCGGAAGCATCGTATGCACCACCCGTGCAGGAATCTGCTCAACCGGAAGCATCGTATGCACCACCCGTGCAGGAATCTGCTCAACCGGAAGCATTGTATGCACCACTCGTGCAGGAATCTGCTCAGCCGGAAGCACCATATACGCCACCAATGCAAGAATTTGCCCAGTCAGAAGAACCACCAGTTGCCACGGAATTAGAACCAGTTGAATCAGCTCCAGTACAGAAACCCAAAAAGCAGAAGAAAGTACGGCAGAAAAAAGAAAAGAAGCCAAAGAAACAAAAATCAATTCCAGTGGAAGGATCCACGTCAGTGCCTGTCACAAATAACGTGCCAAATTCAGAACCGGAATTTGCAGCAGGTTATGCACCAGCGGAACAACCGCTGGAAACCAATTGGACAACAGAAGAATCTTCCCATTCAGGATGGTGGGACGATTCGGAATCGAAAATCCCAGGTTCAAGCGGATTTGATTCAACAGAACAACCGCTGGGAACCGATTGGACAACAGAAGAACCAGCACCACAGCCAGAAGAAAATGAGTCTTATACAGCAAGATTCAAGAAAGTTGTGGTTCAGGAAAGCACTTATACTGAACCAGAACAGCCGAAAAAGCCGAGAAAACCAAAGAAAGAAAAAACGCCACGGGTGAAAGTGCAGAAACCCGTTCCGCCAGAACCAAAATCTATTCCCAATCAGGAAGCGGAAATTCGGGTCAACATCAATTTGTTGCGGAACGCTGTCTTTTTCCGGACAGTATCACTGGCAGTATTGACCATAATCGGTGCATTTCTTGCCATCGGAGAATCGAGTTATACGCTCTTGTATCCGGCATTATCACAGCTGATGACGGTACGGGGATATTGTTTCCTGCATCTGATTTTAGGGCTGTTGATTTTGTTTATTACATTTCCAACGGTCATCAATGGAATGCGAAAGCTGTTCCATCGAGAGGCAGACAGCGACACGATTGCAGCAATGCCATTGATTCCGTGTCTGCTGACCGTTCTGGCAACGATTTTCGTTCCAGAGCCCATGCAGCATAACTTAGTGCATATTTTCTTGCCGGTTTCCAGCTTTATTTTGCTGATGAACTCCATCGGGAAATTATTCATCATTCGCCGTGCAACTCGGAACTTTGCTCTGTTGACGAAAAACTTTGAAAAGTATATTGTCACCTGTGTGCAGAGTGAAACAGCAGCCGAAGAATTGACCCGTGGGGTAGTGCAAGATTATCCGATTCTGGCAACCATCCGGAAAACAAAACAGATGTCGGATTTCCTCCGCCATACGTATGCATCTGATTTAGCAGACCGATTCAGCAAGAAATTAGCACCGATTGTCGCTGGAATTTCCCTGTTGCTGGCAGCTGCTATCACGGGAATCCGCATTGGCGTTCTGGAAACACCAGCAGAAAATATTCCATTTTTCTGTTCTGTTTTGACAATGCTTCTGACTGCCGGATGCAGTGCCGGAATTCCATTGACTGTGAATCTGCCATTAGACCGTGCCTCGAAGCGGCTTTGTCCGCACGGCTGTACATTGCTGGGCTATCAGAGCGTAGACGATTTTTATGACGTAAATTCTATTTTAGTTCCAGCAGCAACGCTCTTCCCGAAGCAGTCCATTACCATCAGCGGTATCAAGAACTTCTCTGGTTTCCAGGTGGAAGAAGCATTGCTGGATGCTGCCAGCATGGTTTATGCTGCTGACAGCATTTTACAGAACGCATTTGCAGCGTTGGTGGAAGAAAAAGATGGCGGGATGCTCTATCAGGTAGAGGATTGTTCCTATGAGGATAACCTCGGAATTTGTGGCTGGATTCGTCACCGTCGGGTGCTGTTGGGCAATCGGGAAATGATGATGGCTCATCATGTTGAAGGTATGCCGACAAAGGTTCGGGAACTGGAAATGACCAGCGGCAGCCAAGATGTTTTGTATTTGTCTGTCAGCGGTGTTGTGGCAGGGATGTTTGTGATTGATATTACCGCTGACCCGATGGTGAAACGTCAAATGCAGCGGTTGAAAGAAGAACAGATTTCTGTTGTTGTCAAGAGTGTGGATAGTTGTATCACATTGCAGCGATTGACAACACTGTTTGGTGTGCCGGATAGTATGCTGAAGATTCTGCCATCCGCCGATAATGATTTATACGAAAAAGAAACCGCTCCGCTGCAAGATGTGAGTGCTTCCACGATTCATGATGGTTCGTTCTTTGGAACGGCTCGTCTGCTGCTGGAAGCAAGAAGCATCAAACGGGCAGCAACGACAGGCCTATTATTACAAGTGATTGCTGTTATTTTGGGACTGTCCATTTGTATTGGTTATATTCTGGTCAATGGGTATGATAATATTACGTCACAAACCTTGTTATTCTTCCAGTTGGTGATGACAGGGTTGACCTTGTTGACCACCCGCTTGAAATAAAGGAGGAAATGGATTTGCGAAAACAACGCAATACCGATGCAGAGGAAACACAATTTGTTTCTGCCTCTGAAATTGCAGCGAAACGCTCTACCGATCAGCTGGATACCCAGCAATTAGATGCGGTACAAACGGAATATCGGGATCGAAACCCATACCGCAGAGAAAAACAGGAATTACACGGAACGCCGATGACTCCGGAACAGGAAGCGGCATCCTATCGAGAACAAACCTATAACAGCAATTATGGGAATGCATCCCAGCAGCCGTATAACAATGGCTATGGAAACGCATCGCAACAGCCGTACAACAATGGCTACGGGAATGCATCGCAGCAGCCATACAACAATGGTTACGGGAACGCACAACAGCAGCCGTATAACAATGGTTATGGCAACGCACCCCAACAACCATACAACAATGGTTACGGGAATGCACCGCAGCAACCATACAACAATGGTTATGGCAATGCACCGCAACAGCCGTATAACAACGGTTATGGCAATGCACCGCAGCAACCGTACAACAACGGTTATGGCAATGCACCGCAACAGCCATACAACAATGGTTACAGCAACGCACCCCAGCAACCGCATTATAACGCTTATAACAATGCCCCTCGGCAGAATTATGCTGGCGGACAGCAGCATTCCGGTTCTTCCTATCGGGGAACTGCAACAACTGCTTCCCCACGTCCGCAGCGGCAGCAAGCTGCACCACCGCCGCAAAAGCCGCCAGTTTCTTCACAGCGAAGTACAAGCCAGCGAACTGCTCCGGCAGAGCCGGTTCGTCAGAAAGCTGCTCGTACCAGAAGCCCGAAAAGTCGAGTCGGTGGCGGTATTTTAGGAAAAGCTATTCGGGCGGTTTTATGGGTGATTATCATTGTGTTTGTGCTGTATTCCGCTGTTTCCCTGATTGGAATCTTACGAATGCATCGGGAAACTGCAGAAAATCGTGCGAATATCTCGGATGTTATGGATGCTGCTTATGTCAGTAATGTGCTGTTGATTGGAACGGATTCCAGAGATCTTTCACAGGAACGAGGGCGTTCCGACTCCATGATTTTAGCGTCCATCAATAAGAAAACCAGAGAATTAACGCTGACTTCTTTTTTGAGAGATAGCTATGTTTATATTGATGATGAATATGGATATGGCAAGCTGAATGCAGCGTATTCCTATGGCGGAGCAGGGTTGCTGATGGATACTATCGAATCGAACTATGGTGTGCGGATTGATGACTACATTTTAATTTCCTTTGCAGCCTGTGCGAATGTCATTGATGCAGTTGGTGGGGTGAAGTTAGACCTCACTGATGAAGAAGCAGATGCCGTCAACGAAATTCTCATCAGTGAAGTGAATGAGCTGATGGGGGATGACCGGAACGATGATTTGTTAGATTGTGGCGGTAAACAGAAGCTAGATGGGAAACAAGCACTCTCTTACAGCCGAATCCGTTATGTTGGCAATGCAGACTTTGAACGGGCAAGCAGACAGCGAACTGTGATGACACAGGTTCTGAAAAAGGCAGCGGTCAATCCGGTTGCCATGGCGAGAATTTTTGTGACAGCATTGCCGGAACTATCCACAAATTTATCCGTTGGAAAATCTTATGGTTATACGTTGCGTGCACCGTTTTTGTTGATCGGTTATCAGTTGAAAACGCAGCAGATTCCAGCAGATGACACCTTTTATGGGGATGATGTTGATGGAGAGTCGGTTTTAAGAGTAGATTGCGATGCAAATCGGCAAGTGCTAAAAGACACGATTTACCGAAAATCGTAAAACGCATAAAAAAATAACAGCTGGAGAAACACCAGCTGTTATTTTTTTGCCCTTGTGTATAAAACGTGCAAAGGTTGCCCATGCTTTTGATGAGGTGAAAAGAAATGAAACGAACCATCAAACTTTGGGAAATCGCATTGCTCATTGGCTGCCTGTTGACCTTGCTGTTTGGCAATCTCTTTCAGGCAGAAAAAACAGTTTCCGATTTACAGCAGCACGTTCTGCGGATGCATATTCTTGCAAATTCCGACAGCGATGCCGACCAGCAATTGAAGTATCAGGTGCGAGATGCCCTGTTAGCATCCTCTGAAACGCTGTTCGGTAGCAGTCAGCCAGAAAGTCGGGAGGCATTGGAAACCACTGCAAAAGCCCACCTGCATGAAATGGAAACGATTGCACAACAGGTCGTGCAGGAGCAGGGATATTCCTATCCAGTCAAAGCCGAGTTGGTGACGATGCCCTTTACAGAACGTATCTATGAAGATTTAACAATGCCAGCTGGTACATACGAAGCTATTCGCATTACCATTGGAGCAGCTGCCGGAAAGAATTGGTGGTGTGTAATGTATCCGCCATTATGTATTCCAGTGGCAGAAGATGTTGCTGTACAGAATGAGCAGGCAAAAGCCTATTTTTCCGATGCCGAACAAGATGTGCTCTATCATCCCGAACGCTATCGGGTCAAATGGAAGCTGGCAGAGTGGTTCAAGAAGTGGACAACCTCCGAGCAAACAGACCATACAACTTCCCACATTCAAGACCTGCGGACATTCTTTTGAAGTTGGTTATTTTGGCATGCGGAAGGAAGCAACTGGAATGCCGTTCTTTCCGTAAACGCCAACATCACACCAGTTCCGCCAAGCGTACCGCATGGATACCGGAATCCGTACATTCGGTGAAGTCAGGCGGACAAAGTTGTCCCGAAATTCTGCAACTGCCGGATAGTAAACGCCATCTGTTCCAGCCAGTTCAAATACGGCTGCTTCGCCATCCTTTGCAACAACGGGCTGAGAGAATTGCAGAATATATGCACCGCCGGATGCATATGCATTTTTACAGTACGGAGCTTCTGCATCCATCGCCGGAATTGCCCGATAAACCCGATACAGGGCTTGCAGTGCCAGACGGTGTGCCACGGTTCGCTTGTCAGCTGGATGCATGTTGTTGTATTCGCCGCAGTCCATTGTCACGGCTAAGCCTGTGTTGCGGAGTGTCCGGAATACCTGCATTTGTGCTTCTCGCAGTTCTGCCCAGTTCGTACGGGATTCTTCCCCTTCGTAGCTGAACATCGGCAGCTGAACAATCAGGAACGGCATGGTTTCGTCGCCCCAGTCTTTCCGCCAGCGGTTGATTAAGACAGTCAGCAGCTGTGCATAGCTGTCCGGACGGTTGTCATCGTTTTCGCCCTGATAATACCAGAATCCCCGTAAGGTGTACGGCATGACTCGGGAGAGCATGGTTTTATATAAGCCGCATGGACGCAGCGGATTGCGGCTGCCCATTGGACCTGGATAGCGGTTTTCACCGCAGCGTTCCAGAACCTGATTCCATTTGATTTTTGGGTTTTCCTGATAGCAGGCAGTCATCCGCTTTTCCCATGCATTCTGATATGCCAGATATGCGGCGTAATCTGCTGCCATTTCTGCATCGGTCTTTCCCCGGCAGGCGGACAGGTAGGCTGCCCAGTACGGATGCAAAGCAGTGTGTCCGGTCAGGTCGGCAGACGGTACCCAGCAGCTGGCAGAAGTGCCGGTATAGTTACAGCCAATGATTCCGACAACCACGCCCAATTTCTGTGAAAGTTCCTTTGCGGCAAGATATGCCACTGCTGACCACTCCGCAACATTGGTCGGATTTGGCATCTGCCAGCGGTTTTTCCGTTCGTTCTGGAAATAAGCAGCATGCATGACACCGCTTCTCTGTACATGATAATAGCGAACCCGGCTGCGTTCGCAGCGGGAAAGTTCCAACTTTCCGTTGACAGCATTCTTCACCGGAAATTCCATATTGGATTGTCCGCCAGCCAGCCAGACTTCCCCGATGGCAACATCCTGAAAATGAATTTCTGTATGGCTATCTTTTGCGAATAGGCTGAGCCCTGTTCCAGCAGGCTGCGGCGGAAATTGCAGCCGCCAGCTGCCGTCTTCTTTTACGGTGGTAGAAGCATATAATTTTCGTTCCGGAATGGAAACGGTGATAATTGCACCGACTTCGCCGATGCCGAATACAACAATATTTTTTTCTCTTTGCAGAACCATATGGTCGCTGAACACGGCTGCAAGTTGTAGCATATGAAAGACTCCCTTTTGGTTTATAGATTTCATAGATAAAAAAGAACTCACGCTGTTACATTCTGGTTTTATTATACCAGAAAGAACGGGATTCGTCAATCCAAAATCAGAAAGAAGCTGAAAACTGGAAGAAAAAGCCAGAGAAAGGCGGCGTAAGATGTGAAATTTCTGTAAAATTTAAAACGGAACACTTGACATCTTTTCGGTACTCTGTTATAATACCCAGAGAAAACAAAGCAGAGCATCATCGTTCTCACCGTTTGGCTGTTGTCGAAACGGTCAATATTCCCTGTTTCGTTCCGGTTTGTGAGAATCGGTGCGGAAACTGGTGGAAACGAGGTCGAATGATGCGTACTTTTTTTGAAAAGTACGCATTTTATTTTTGTTTGAAAATAATATGTTTGGAGGTGCTGGCTATCAGCAAACAAGAGCTGCAAATCAATGAAGAAATCCGGGATAGAGAAATCCTGGTCATTGATCAGAACGGGACAAAGCTTGGAACGATGTCCGCAAGAGATGCACAAAAACTTGCGTATGAACAGGATCTGGACTTGGTAAAAATCGCCCCGCAGGCAACCCCGCCGGTCTGCCGGATTATGGACTACGGCAAGTATTGCTTTGAACAGCAGAAGCGGGAAAAGGAAGCAAAAAAGAATCAGAAAGTGGTTTCCATCAAGGAAATCCGGATGTTTTCTGCAATCGATACCCACGACTTTGAAACAAAGGTAAATCAGGCAAAGAAGTTTCTGGAGGGCGGCGATAAGCTGAAGGTTTCCGTTCGGTTCCGTAAGCGTGCAATTGCCCATCCGCAGCTCGGAGAAGAACTGCTCAACCGCTTTAAGGAAGCGTGTGCAGCAGTCGGTACTGTTGAAAAGCCGGCAAAAATGGAAGGCCGCAGTATGGTCATGTTCATTTCACCGAAGGCATCCAAGTAAGAGGAGGAACTCGCAATGGCAAAGATTAAGACAAAAACACATTCCGGTGCAAAGAAGCGGTTTAAGGTTACTGCAAACGGAAAGGTAAAGTATCAGAAGACCAATAAAAGACACAGACTGACCCAGAAGGACACCAAGCGGAAGAGAATCGCTCGTACCGTTGGTATTGCTGATGTAACCAATGCACCGGCACTGAAGAAGCTTCTGCCGTATCTCTAAGATACAATCCGCAGAACGGACAGTCAATCGAGAAAAGAGAAACACATAGATATTCGGAGGTAGAAGCAAATGGCACGGATTAAAGGTGCGATGATGACTCGCAAGAGAAGAAATAAGACCCTGAAGCTCGCAAAGGGCTATTTTGGTGCAAAGAGCAAGCACTTCAAGATGGCAAAACAGGCCGTTATGAAGTCTGGCAACTATGCATATGTTGGAAGAAAGCAGAAGAAGAGAGAATTCCGTCAGCTCTGGATCACCAGAATTTCTGCTGCATGCAAGCTGAATGGTATCAACTATTCTCAGTTCATGAACGGCTGCAAGAAGGCTGGCATTACCCTGAATCGGAAGATGCTGTCTGAAATTGCAATCACCGATGCAGCAGGTTTCACTGCGATTGTAGAAAAGGCAAAGGCTGCTCTTTAAGGGGCAAGCTTGGAACACGCTCCGGTTTTTTTGAAAAAACGGGGCGTGTTTTGTTATATATAGGGAAATTTTCAGCAGACAGGAGGCAGAACCGCAATGGAATTCCGCATGACCGCAATTACTGCAAAGGACAACCCTTCCATTCAGCTTTACCGGAAACTGGTGCGGCAGCGAAAAGCCAGAACCCAAAACCAGCAATTTGTGTTAGAAGGGTATCGGCTTGTCACAGATGCCGTGCATTTTTCAAGGAAACTGACCCATCTGTTCCTGACAGAAGCAGCGTGGGAACGCTATCAGGAAGAATTTTGCTCTTTAGAGGCTGATTTGAGAGAAACAAAACGCTTGCTTATTTCAAATGAACTTGCTATGGAGTTGACGGAAACCGAACATCCGCAGGGCGTGTTTGCCATTTGTCAGATGCCGGCGGAACAAGTTTCAATCGTTGCAGAGGGAACGTATCTGGTACTCTACCAGCTGCAAGACCCTGGCAATATGGGAATGCTGCTGCGAACTGCTGCTGCAATGGGCGTTTCCGGTGTGATTTGCTGCCAAAGCTGCGATTTTTATAGTCCAAAAGTTGTGCGTGCAACGATGGGAGCATTGTTTCATGTGCCAGTGATGCAGATGCCGGATGCAGAAACGGTTTTGCAGAGCCTGCGGGCTGCCAATATTGTTTCCTGTGCCTCTGTGGTGCAGGGCGATGCCGAACAAGTGGGGCTTTGTGAACTGGGCAACGGCTGTGCCGTCTGGATTGGAAACGAGGGAAACGGATTGCCGGAATCCGTTGTGCAGCAGTGTGAACGCCGGATTACCATTCCGATGAAAGGCTATATGGAATCGCTGAATGCTGCTATGGCAGCTGGAATTATGATGTGGGAAATGACAAAACCAAGATGAGGGAATCCACATGGAACAGGAAAGTATCTATGATTGGCTCTGGTTGCTGTTGGTATTCGGGGCAGGCAGCCGGAAAATCTGGAAACTGTTAGAACAGTATGAAACACCGCAGAAAGTACGGCAAGTCTTGCAGACGGAAACAGACCTGCCTTTTATTCACGAGCGAGAACAACGCAGCATTCGTTCCATCACAAATGAGCAAATCGGAAAACTGATGCAGAATTGTGCGGAAAAACGGATTGAACTGGTGGCGTACGATGATGAAAATTATCCGGAATCGCTTCGCCAGATTTACAATCCGCCGGTAGTGCTGTTCTATCAGGGGCAGCTTTCTGTGCTGAGTGATTATCCAGCTTTAACCGTTGTTGGAACAAGAAAGCCCAGCTCGTACAGCATCCGCACAGCGGATTTGCTGTGTCGGTGTCTGGCAAAGAGTGGAATGCTGCTGGTCAGTGGTTTTGCAGTCGGATTGGATTCGGTTGCCCATCGGGCAGCCTTGCTTTCCGGTGGAAAGACGGTTGCCGTGATGGGCTGCGGTCTGGATGTGCCATACCCCAAGCCGAACGCTTCCGCAAAGAAATATATCATGCGAAATGGCTTGCTGTTGTCAGAATTTCTGCCAGGGACAGAACCATCTCGGCAGAATTTTCCGATGCGGAATCGGATTTTAGCCGGTGTCAGTGGCGGAACATTGGTGATTCAAGCACCAATTGGCAGCGGAGCGTTGATTACGGCGGAACAGGCAATGGAACAGGGCAAGCCTGTTTTTTGTTTACCGCCAGCGGACATATTTGACAATCAATATGCAGGTGTGGTAAAATACCTGCGAGAGGGTGCGATTCCGGTTTTCGCACCGGAGGACATCCTGCAAGAATATGACCATGGCTGTGAACAGCGGTTGATAGAAGTTTCGATGCAAGCCGTTTTAGAGCAGCAGGAACAGAATCAGTTGAAATCTTCGGATTCCTCAGAAGCCACCGCTGCGGTGAAATTACCGCCGAAAAAGCCTGCAAAGCCGAAAACACAACCGTCCTCGCCATCCATTCCAGAAGAGCAGCAATCTGCTCCAACCGTCGACCGTTCTGTGCTGGAAACCTTAGACCCACTATCTAAGAGCATTATGGAACTGCTGTTTGAGCAATCGCCCTTGCACATTGACCAGATGGTTTTGATGTTGCAGGAAGATGCCGAGGAAGTAGCAGCGTGTTTGACAGAACTGGCGATTGAACAGTTGGTGCAGCGGCAGCCAGGGCAGTATTATTGTGTATGTTGAGAAAAACCCGTTCGTTTAGAACTATGTCGCATCGGAATGCGGCAAAGCGGAACAGGAGAAAAAGAATATGTCAAATTTGGTGATTGTAGAATCGCCGGCAAAGGCGAAAACCATTCAAAAATATTTAGGAAAAGATTTTGATGTCATTGCCTCTATGGGGCATATCCGGGACTTGCCAAAGTCAAAGTTTGGTGTGGATATTGAAAACCACTTCGAGCCAAAGTATGTGGATATGAAGGGCAAGGAAGACGTCATTAAACAGTTGAAATCCCATGCAGCAAAATGTGATAAAATTTATCTGGCAACCGACCCTGACCGAGAAGGAGAGGCGATTTCTTGGCATATCGCCCAGATGCTGCATCTGGATATGCAGGATAATAATCGGGTTGCTTTTAATGAAATCACAAAGAGCGGCGTGCAAGCAGGGATGGCAAATCCCCATCGAATTGATATCAATTTGGTGAATGCCCAGCAGGCACGGCGTGTATTAGACCGAATTGTCGGCTATCAGCTCAGTCCGTTCCTCTGGAGAAAAGTACGGCGTGGTCTGTCTGCCGGAAGAGTGCAGTCGGTTGCCGTTCGATTGGTTGTTGACCGAGAAAATGAAATTCGGGCATTCCAGCCGCAGGAATATTGGACGATTGACGCAAAGCTTTCCGCAGCAGCTTCCCGAAAAGTCTTTTCGGCAAAGTTAGCAGCGGTAGACGGAAAGAAAGTTGATAAAACAGAAATCTCCAGCAAGGAGCAGGCAGATGCCATTGTTGCACGCTTACAGGAAGCCTCGTTTGTTGTAAAGTCCGTGAAAAAACGGGTGACGAAAAAGCATCCGTCCGCTCCGTTCATCACATCGACCTTACAGCAGGAAGCCTCCTATCGCTTGAGTTTTCAGTCCAAGCGAACCATGAAAGTCGCACAGGAATTGTATGAAGGCGTGGAGATTCAAGGCATGGGTGCAGTGGGTTTGATTACCTATATGCGTACCGATAGCCTGCGAATCTCAGACGAGGCGAAAAAGGCAGCAGCAGACTACATTCTCTCTGCCTATGGAGAATCCTATCTGCCGCCAACACCACGGGTCTATAAGACAAAGAAAAATGCACAGGATGCTCACGAAGCGATTCGTCCGTCTATGCCGGAACTGACACCGGAGCAGGTGAAAAGCAGCCTGACAACTGACCAATATAAATTATACCGCCTGATTTGGGAACGGTTTATCGCCAGCCAGATGGCAGATGCTCTGATGGATACCGTTTCTGTGGATATTGATGCAGACAACTGCTTATTTAAGGCAAGCGGTTCTACGATGAAGTTCGATGGATTCACTGTTCTGTATGAAGAAACCAGAGATAACAAGGGCGATAAAGATAAATCTGAAAATAAGAATCTGCCGGAACTGCACGAGGGTGATGCATTAAAGCTGCGTGCACTGGATGGCAATCAGCACTTTACGCAGCCTCCGACTCGTTACTCTGAAGCTTCTCTGATTAAGGCGATGGAAGAATACGGAATTGGTAGACCGAGCACCTACGCTCCAACCATCACAACGATTACCGCTCGAAATTATGTAGAGCGAGAGGGCAAACAGCTGAAACCAACGGTATTGGGTGAAGTTGTAACGCAGTTGATGAAGGAACTCTTTAAGAACATTGTAGATGTCAAGTTTACTGCCAAGATGGAAAGTGATTTGGATGATGTGGAACGGGGAGAAAAGAACTGGGTGCAGTCGCTGGAACAGTTCTATGGTGATTTCTCTCAGACACTGAAAACAGCTGAAGAAAAGATGGAAGGCAAGCGGGTCAAGATTCCGGACGAAGAAACAGACGAAGTCTGTGAAGTCTGCGGCAAAAAGATGGTCATTAAAATCGGACGGTTCGGGCGGTTTTTGGCTTGTTCCGGTTTCCCAGAATGCACCAATACTCGAAAGATTGTGCAGGAAATGCCGGGCTGCTGTCCACTTTGCGGCGGAAAAATGGTATTGAAAAAGTCCAAGCGTGGCAGAAGTTTCTATGGATGCAGCAACTTTCCGGAATGCAACTTTATGACATGGAATATTCCGGTTGCAGAACAGTGTCCGCAGTGTGGTTCGACCTTGTTCCAAAAGGGCGGCAAGTCCGGCAAGCTGATTTGTGAAAAGCCGGGCTGCGGATTTGAAAAAAATCTTACAGGCGGAGGTCAGGCATGACAGAACAACGGAAACAGGCAATTGTCATTGGTGGCGGACTGGCAGGCTGTGAAGCAGCATGGCAGCTTGCTCAAAACGGCATTGCCGTTACGCTCTACGAACAGAAACCGGTGCATTATAGTCCGGCACATCATCGGAATGGTCTGGCGGAACTGGTCTGCTCCAACTCGTTGAAAGCAGATCGTCTGGCATCCGCAGCCGGATTGTTGAAAGCAGAAATGGAACGCATGGGGTCACTGTTGATTCCCTGTGCACGGAAAACTTCCGTTCCAGCTGGCGGAGCACTGGCAGTGGATCGGGATGCATTTTCCGATTTGGTAACGGAACAAATCCGCTCCCATCCGCTGATTACGCTGGAAACTGCAACCATTGACGAAATCCCAGCGGGAAATGTAGTCGTTGCAACTGGCCCTTTAACAGAGGGAAAACTTGCAGAGCAAATCGAACAGCTTTGCGGTACACGGCTGCGGTTTTTTGATGCGGCTGCACCGATTGTCAAGTATGAAAGTCTGGATGCGGAAAAAGTCTTTTTCGCTGCCCGTTATGGCAGAGGAACGGCGGACTATATCAACTGTCCGATGAATCAGGAAGAATACGAGGCATTTTATGAGGCTCTGGTGAACGCAGAACGGGCAGAACTCCACGACTGCGACAAGAACTTTTTCCGAGTCTATGAAGGCTGTATGCCGATTGAGATTCTGGCATCCCGTGGGAAAGATACCATGCGGTTTGGACCTCTGAAGCCAGTTGGATTGACCGACCCTCGTACTGGTCACCGTCCGTATGCAGTCATTCAGCTGCGGCGAGAGAATCAGGAAGGGACGATGTACAACATTGTCGGCTTCCAGACCAACTTGAAATTTGGCGAACAAAAACGGGTCTTTTCCATGATTCCGGGCTTAGAGCACGCAGAATTTGTGCGGTATGGTGTGATGCATCGGAATTCTTTCCTGGACAGCCCACGGCTGTTGGGGGCAGATTATGCCCTTCGCAGCAATCCAAATTGTTTCTTTGCAGGACAGATGACGGGCGTCGAAGGCTATATTGAATCCGCAGCCAGCGGCATTTTAGCTGGTCAGAACTTAGCACGCCGGATGCAGGGCAAAGCTCCGCTGATTTTGCCAAGAGAAACCATGATGGGGGCATTGGCTGCCTATATCAGTGATGAAACGGTTGCACAGTTCCAGCCGATGGGCTGCAATATGGGCATTCTGCCAGAACTGCCGGAACGCATTCGAGATAAGAGAGAAAAATATCAGGCATATGCGGATCGGGCATTGGCAGCATTGGATGCCTATTTGCAGCAGACTGCGGAGAACACAACCGAGGGGGAAGGGCAATGAATATTTTAATCGATGCATTCGGTGGCGATAATGCACCGCTGGAGGTCATCCAGGGTGCTGTTCGTGCTGTGCAGGAACTGGGTGTGACCGTCACACTGGTTGGAGCAGAAAACCAGATTCGCCAGTGTGCAGAAGAACATCATCTCTCACTGGACGGACTGCAAATTCTGCACGCTCCGGCAGTGTTTGACATTCATGAAGAGCCAAGCACCCTGCTGAAACAGCATGCAGATAGTTCGATGGCAGTTGGAATGCAGGCACTGCATGACGGAAACGGAGATGCCTTTGTTTCTGCCGGCAGCACCGGTGCTCTGCTGATGGGTGCAACGTTTCTGGTCAAGCGGATTCGGGGCGTAAAACGAGCAGCCTTAGCACCGATTCTTCCGACAGCAACAACGCCATTTATGTTATTGGATGCCGGAGCAAACAATGACTGCCGTCCGGAAATGCTGGTGCAGTTTGCCGTGATGGGCAGTGCTTATATGGAACGGGTCATGGGCATTCCACAGCCAAAGGTGAAATTGTTGAATGTTGGAGCGGAGGAAACCAAGGGCAGAGAGTTGGATTTAGAGGCATATCGCCTTTTAGAACAAGCCCCCGTGCATTTTTGTGGAAACGTAGAAGCACGGGAATTGCCGTTTGGAGTAGCGGATGTGGTCGTTGCCGATGGATTTACGGGAAACATCGCCTTGAAACTGTATGAAGGCATGGGAAAATTCATGGGCAGCCAGTTGAAAGAAAATATTTTTGCCGGAGCAAACGGAAAATTGTCCGCACTTTTGGTGTTGCCGAAAATCAAAGCCCTGACCAAAAAGATGGACTATAAAGCCGTAGGCGGTGCAATGATGCTGGGCGTTCAGAAACCCGTTGTCAAGGCTCACGGCAGTTCCGATGCAACTGCATTTTTCAATGCGATTCGGCAGGCGAGAGATTGCGTTGTCGGCGATATGATTGCAGTAATGACAAAATTCATGCAGCAGGAACAAGTAAAAAAAGCGTAACAAGTGTTTTGGATCTTATATGATTACAGAAAGGATTGGGCAGATATGGAACAGGTGCATTTCGAGCAGTTTGAAACAGAAATTCGTTACCACTTTAAGAATCGGCATTTCTTAGTTGAGGCACTGTCACACTCCTCCTATGCCAACGAGAAGAAAAAGTGCCGCTGCAGCAACGAACGGCTGGAATTTTTGGGGGACAGCGTGCTTTCCATCGTCGTATCCTCTTATTTATTCCACCAGTTTCCGGAACTGCCGGAGGGCGAATTGACGAAACTGCGGGCATCTCTGGTTTGTGAAAAGGCGTTGCACGTCTTTGCACAGGAAATTCACTTGGGGGATTACTTGCTGTTGGGAAAGGGCGAAGAACATACTGGCGGCAGAATGCGTTCTTCAATTTTGGCAGATGCCTTTGAAGCCGTCATTGCAGCCATTTATCTGGATGGCGGCATGGAAGCCGCAGAACGGCATATTATGCGGTTTATTCCGAAAAATCTGGAACAGCGGGAATCGTTGGGATTCCGGGATTATAAGACGGCATTGCAGGAAGTCATTCAGAAGAATCCGGAAGAAAAAGTGGAATATGTCTTGGTGTCGGAGAGCGGCCCAGACCATGCAAAGGCATTTCAGGTGGAAGTCTGCTTAAATTCCAACGTGATTGGCGTTGGAACAGGCAGAAGCAAAAAGGCAGCCGAACAGATGGCAGCCAAAGAAGCCCTGCGGCTGATGGGCTATGAAAAATAAGGGCAACATTGCCATATTTGTTCCGCATGCAGGCTGTCCGCATCAGTGCAGTTTCTGCGACCAGCGGAAAATCAGTGCAGCACAGCAGATTCCAACTTTGGAACAGGTGCAGGAAATTTGCCGGCAGGCAATTGCACATCCACGCCGACCAAAACAATTGGAGATTGCCTTTTTTGGCGGCAGTTTTACAGCCATTCCGGAAAAAGAACAAAATGCCCTGCTGGAAGCAGTACAGCCATTTTTAGCGATGGAGGGCGTGACAGGGATTCGGATTTCTACCCGTCCCGACTGCATAACACCAGAGATTTTGCAGCGATTGCAGCAGTTTCATGTGACCGCCATTGAACTGGGAGCACAGAGCATGCAGGATGCGGTCTTGCAAAAAAATCATCGGGGTCACACCGCACAAGATGTGCGGAATGCTGCAAAGTGGATTACAGATGCTGGTTTTTCGCTGGGACTGCAAATGATGATCGGCTTGGACGGCAGCACGCCGGAGCAGGAACGGGAAACTTTGCAGGAGTTGCTTGCCCTGCATCCGGACGCCCTGCGGATTTATCCTCTGGTTGTGCTGAAAGGAACGAAATTAGCGGAACGGGTGCAGAATGGCAGTTTTGTCCTGTATGACTGGGAAACCGTTCTGGAACTCTGTGCTGATGCCCTCTGTGCATGTCAGCAGCAAGGCGTGCGAGTCATTCGCTGCGGACTGCATGCAGAAGATACGGTGCAGTCAGAAGCCGTTGCTGGATTCTATCATCCGGCGTTTCGGGAATTGGTGGAATCTCGGCTGTGTTTACGGGTTCTCAAGCAGTGGATGCAGCAACATCCGCAGGAAACCATGGCAGAAGTACAGGTTGCTCCCGGCTGGAGCAGTCGGGTTGCCGGGCATCACGCTTGCAATCGGGCAGTCTGTCGGGAAGTTGGGGTTTCGCTGCGAATCATAGAAACAGCAGCCATTCCGGCAGGAATGCTGCAAATCGGAAAGGACGGATACGATGTTTTTCAAATCGCTGGAACTGCAAGGATTTAAGTCCTTTCCGGATCGGGTGAAACTGGAATTTGAACAGGGCTTGACCGCCGTGGTTGGGCCAAACGGCAGCGGAAAAAGCAATATCGGCGATGCGATTCGCTGGGTATTGGGGGAACAGTCCACGAAGCTGCTGCGTGGAAATCGCATGGAAGATGTTATTTTCTCCGGAACAAAACGCCGGAAACCGTCTGGATTTGCTGCCGTTACCATTCAGCTGGATAATCAGACTGGTCTGTTTGGGGAATCCTATGGGGAAACGATTGCCATTACCCGAAAGCTTTACCGCAGCGGAGAAAGTGTCTATCAGATTAACGGGAAAGCCGTTCGGCTGAAAGACGTGCAGGAACTGCTGATGGATACTGGTATGGGGCGAGATGGCTATGCGATTATCGGACAGGGACGCATTGCGGAAATTGTCAGTGCTCGCAGCACCGACCGCCGAGAGTTGTTTGAAGAGGCAACGGGTGTTTCTAAGTTTCGCTATAAACGGGAAGAAGCCGAGCGAAATTTACAGGCTGCACAGGAGAATTTAGTGCGGTTGCAGGATATTGCAGCGACCTTAGAGGGTAGAGTCGAACCGCTTCGCCAGCAGGCAGAAGTTGCCAAGCAATTTTTGAAGCTGTCAGAACAGCAGAAAAAATTAGAACTTTCGCTCTGGATGCAGCAGCTGACTGGTTTAGATCAAGAAAAAGCTGCCCTGCGAGATACGCTCTTACAGGCACGAGGGAATGAACAGAATGCTGCACTGGATTTGAAGCAGGCAGATGCATTGCTGCAAGAACAATATCGGGAAATGCAGCAGACAACGGTTCGGATTCAGAATCTACGGGAATCGGTACAGCAGGCAGAAGAAACCGCTGCCCAGACACAGGCAGACCTTGCGGTCTGTGCGAATGAACAACAGCACAACGAACAGCGGCTGATACAGGTTGTACAGCAGCAAAAAGATGCTGCTGCAGCGGAACAAACTGCTACAGAACAGCTGCAAACGCAGCAGGCAGCCATACAGACCTTACAGGAGCAAAAAGCCACCGCCGTCAAAGCCTGTCAGGAACAGGAGCAGTTACAGAACAAACTTGCCAAGCAGCTGACCGCCGCAGCCGCAGTCGTGAAAGAAGCAGAAACCAAACTGCGTACCAGCTACGGCAATCAGAACCATTCCTTTGCAAGGGCAGAATCCCTTGCCGCACAAATCGAAACGATACAGGCACAGACGGTTTCGCAGACTGCACAGGCAGCCGCTTTGCAGCAGCAATTGCAGGCAGCCGCCGAAACGGAACAGCAGACGATAGACGCTGTTTCGGCAGCAGTCGAGGCGGAAACAGCGGTGCGTGTGGCGTTAGAGGCGGCACAGCAGCAACACAAAATGCTTGCAGCCCATCTGGAACAGCAGCAAGTACAAAATGCCCAGCGGCAGATGCAGTTGCAGACCGCCCAGCAGCGGTTGCAGTTGTTGCAGGAGATGGAACACAATATGGAAGGCTATGCTGGCAGTGTCAAGGCAGTTTTGCAGGCAGAGCACGGCAAGCCACATGGTGTATATGGAACGGTTTCGCAACTGTTGACGACAGAATCTCGGTATAGTCTGGCAATTGAAACGGCTTTAGGCGGAGCGATGCAAAATATTGTTGTTGCAGATGAAACCGCAGCCAAGGACTGGATTCGCTACTTGAAAACAAAACGAGCTGGACGGGCAACCTTCCTGCCCTTGACTTCTATTAAAGGGCAAACGTTGAAAGAGTCCGCAGTCTTGCAGGAAACAGCAGTCATCGGTTTAGCATGCGATTTGGTGCAGTATGATGCAAAGTTTCAGAATATTGTATCCTCTTTGCTGGGACGGATTGTAATTGCAGAAAATCTGGACGATGCGACCCGACTGGCACAGCGGTATGGCTACCGTTTCCGCATCGTCACGCTAGATGGACAAGTGATTAACGCTGGCGGTTCGTTTACAGGTGGTTCTTCCCAGAAAAAAGGTGGAATCCTGACCCGTAAGAATGAACAGCTTGCCTTACAGCAGACCATTCAGCAGTTACAGGAACAGGTACAGGCAGATGCAGAGCAATTCCGCCAGCAGAAAGCTGCCGTACAAAAGCAGCTGGAACAGGTGCAAACATTACAAAATCAGTTGCACCACGAGCATGCAGAACAATTATTGGCGGCTGCCCGTGCGGAAACCGCAAAGAAACAGTTCCAGCAGCTGCAACAACAGCTTTCAGAACGGCAGCAGCAACGAAAGCAGCTGTCAGAACAAGTGGCAGCGTTACAACAGCAGCACGCAACTGCAAAGGCAGAATGGGAGCGGGTGCAGGCAGATTTGACTGCCTTACAAGCACAGCAGCAGGAAGCCAAACAGCAGCAGGAAACCTTGTCTGCGGAACAAGCAGCTGTTCGGGAACAGCTGACCACCCGTCAGATTGCAGCGGCAAAGCTGGAGCAGGCATATTTGAGTCAACAGCAGCAGATTGCAGAACAACAGGAGCGGTTGCAGCAATGTAAATGGCAGAAACAGCAATTGACAGAAGCAGAAACAGCTTGTCGGAAACGAGCGGTTCAATTGCAGCAGCAGGAACAGGAATTGCAAACCAAGCTGACGACCTGTCGGGAACAGATGACCCAACACCGCAAGACCATTGAACAGCTGCAACGGATTCACACAGAACAGGAACAGCGGATTCGTCAGCAGCAAGAGGGCATTCGGGAGTTGAGTGCTGCACGGGAACGGGCAGCGGCAGAAGTTGCCCAGCTGGAAACAAAACAACATACACTGGAACAGCAGCGTGACCGGATTGTGCAGCAGATGCGAGAACAATATGATGTGATGTTATCGGAAGCCAATGAGTTGGCAGAGCCGATTTCCAATGAATTGCTTGCCAAGCAGCAGCTGGAAACGCTCCGCCGACAGATTCGGTCGTTGGGGCATGTCAATGTGTCTGCGATTGAAGAGTATCAGGAAGTTTCCAAGCAGTGGGAATTTTTATCCGCACAGTTACAGGATGCCACACAGGCAAAACAAGAACTGGAAACGCTGATTGTACAGTTGACCGCAGAAATGCAGCGAATCTTTACAGAACGGTTTGCCGGTATCAATCAGGCATTTCAGGAGATTTTCCGAGAACTATTTGACGGTGGCGAAGCATCGCTGTCCTTGTCTGACCCAGACGATGTATTGCATTCTGGCATTGAAATTCAGGTTGCACCGCCCGGAAAAGTGATTAAAAATCTGATTGCCCTTTCCGGTGGGGAACAGTCGTTCGTTGCCATTGCGATTTATTTCGCCATTTTGCGGCAGCGTCCAACGCCGTTCTGTATTATGGATGAAATTGATGCAGCACTGGATGAGGGCAATGTACGGCGGTATGTGCAGTATTTGCAGCGGTTTCGGGATACAACGCAGTTTATTTTGATTACCCATCGGCGGATGGCAATGGAAGCGGCAGATGCACTATATGGTGTGACGATGCAGGAAGACGGCATTTCTCGTCTGCTGCATATGGAACAGGTACAAGAAGCGGAAGCATAAAAACCAGAAGAAAGGGTGTTGAACATGGGCTTTTTTGGAAGAAAGAAGGACAAAGAAAAAGAGAAAGAAAAGAAAGGCGGTCTGTTCGGCTGGATGAAGCGGAAACAGGCAGACGAGCCGGAACGAGAAGAACAGATTGTGGAACCAGAACCGGAAACAGATACCGATGACGTTGCAGCCCAGATGCTGGCAGAGCGAGAGGCAGCCCGTCAGGCAGAAACAGAACAGTGGCGAGAAGAAGCAGAAGCAGAAATTGCAGCCGACCAAGCAGAAGCAGCGGCTCTTGCTGCAAAGGCAGCACAGGACGAGTTGCTGACAGAAGAGGAAGATTCCGAAGCGGATGCGGAGGACGAAGACGACGAAGAGCCGATTACTGTAACATTCCAGTCGGAAGCAGTTGCAGAACCGGAAACCGTGGAAACCGAGCCGGAAGCAGTTGCAGAACCGGAAACGGTAGAAGCTGAATCGAAAGCAGTTGCAGAACCGGAAACGGTAGAAGCTGAGCCGGAAGCAGTTGCAGAACCGGAAACGGTAGAAGCTGAACTGGAAGAAGTTACAGAGCCGGAAACCGTGGAAACCGAACCGGAAGAAGTTGCAGAGCCGGAAACCGTAGAATCTGAACTGGAAGAAGTTGCAGAACCGGAAACCGTAGAACCTGAGCCGGAAGAAATTGCAGAACCGGAAACCGTAGAATCTGAGCCGGAAGCAGTTGCAGAGCCGGAAACCGTAGAAACTGAACCGGAAGAAGTTGCAGAACCGGAAACCGTAGAAACTGAACCGGAAGAAGTTGCAGAGCTGGAAACAGAAGAATCTGAATCGGAAGAACTCGACGAAACAGAAGCAGAAGCATCCGAACCGGAAGAATTCGACGAAACAGAAGCAGAAGCATCCGAACCAGAAGAACCCCAAGAACCAGAAAAGAAGAAGAAAAAGGGATTCTTTGAAAAGATTCGGGATGGTCTGCGGAAAACCAAGGATTCTGTCATTGCAAAAATGCAGTTGGTTTTGAATGCCTTTACCAAGATTGATGAAGACTTATTCGACCAGCTGGAAGAAACCATGATTATAGGCGATATGGGGGCAGAAACTTCCATTGAAATCTGTGACCAGCTCCGCAAGCGAGTGAAAGAACGTGGTATCACCGACCCGAAACAAATTATGGGACTGATTCAGGAAATCATCGGTGAAATGCTGGGCGAAGACCAGACGTTACAGTTACAGACCAAGCCGTCTGTGATTATGGTCATCGGTGTCAATGGTGCTGGGAAAACAACCACCATCGGCAAGCTGTGCCATCAGCTGAAAGAGGACGGCAAGAAAGTCATCGTTGCTGCAGCCGATACCTTCCGGGCTGCTGCCATCGACCAGCTGGAAGTCTGGACAGACCGGGCAGGCGTTGAATTGGTGAAACACGCAGAGGGTTCTGACCCGGCAGCAGTTGTCTATGATGCCATCGAAGCAGCAAAGGCAAGAAATTGTGATGTTCTGATTTGCGACACCGCCGGACGGCTGCACAATAAGAAAAATCTGATGCAGGAACTTGCAAAAATCAACCGTATCATTGAAAACAAAGCAGCTGGCTGTGATAAGGAAATCCTGCTGGTGCTGGATGCAACCACCGGACAGAATGCCGTCAATCAGGCACGATTGTTTAAAGAAGTGGCAGACATTACCGGAATCGTTCTGACGAAACTGGACGGCACTGCCAAGGGCGGTATCATTGTTTCCATCAAGAACGAACTGGAAATTCCAGTCAAGTTAATTGGAGTCGGCGAAAAGATAGATGACTTGCAGCCATTCCATGCGAGAGATTTTGTCAACGCCCTGTTTGAAACGGAGGAACGAAAGTAATGCAGAAAGAAACTTTGATTCTTGCATCCAACAACGCTGGAAAACTGCGGGAGATGCGGGAAATTTTAGAGCCATTCGGGCTGGAAGTCCGTTCACAGAAAGAAGCTGGTTTTACCGCAGACGTTGCAGAAACGGGCACAACCTTTCAGGAAAACGCCATCATAAAGGCAAAGGCTGTGCAGGAAGCCTTGCACTGTGCCGTGCTGGCGGATGACAGCGGATTGATGATTGATGCACTGGATGGTGCACCGGGTGTTTATTCGCATCGCTTTGCCGGAGAGCAGGCAACCGATGAAGACCGCTGCAATCTCGTATTGGAGAAGTTGCAGGGTGTTCCGGATGAACAGCGAACCGCTCGGTTTGTCTGTGCGATTTGCTACCTTACCGCAGACGGCGAACAGCATTGTTTTGCGGGCGTTTGCGAGGGCATCATTGGAACAGAACCGAAGGGCGAAAATGGGTTCGGTTATGACCCGGTATTTGTCGTTGGGAACAAGACAATGGCAGAGATGACAGAAGCAGAAAAGAATGCAATTAGCCATCGTGGAAAAGCGTTGGCAGCCTTACAGGCATATTTGAAAGGAGAATAAATTTATGTTGACCAGTAAACAGCGTGCAACCCTGCGGGGGATTGCCAGCAGCTATGAAACCATCTTGCAGGTGGGAAAGAACGGCATCGGGGAAACTTTGATTCAGCAGGTTTCCGATGCTCTGCGGAAACGGGAACTGATTAAACTGCACGTTCTGGAAAATTCAGAATTGAGTGCCAGAGAAGCAGCTGAACAGCTGGCAGAAGCAACAGAATCCGAAGTGGTACAGGTGATTGGCAGCCGCTTTGTGCTCTATAAGCGGAATCCAAAAAAGCCGGTTATTGATTTGAAGTAATGCGGCGGATTGGAATCTTTGGCGGCAGTTTTAACCCGATTCACAATGGACACTTGCACCTTGCCAAGACTGCAATGGAACAGTTTTCGCTCGACCATGTGTTATTCATGCCGACTTATATTTCTCCATTTAAGCAGAATGCAGCGGATGTTGCGGATGGCGTGCACCGACTGGCGATGTGTCGGCTGGCAATTGCCCCGTATCCCTGCTTTTCTGTGAGCGATTACGAATTGCAGCAGAAAACCGTCAGCTATACGATTCACACGATTTCCGCCTTGCGGCAGGAATGGACAGATGTGGAACTGGTTTTGCTGATGGGGAGTGATATGCTGCTGCAATTTCAAAACTGGTATCGCTGGCAGGAACTGTTGACCATGACAGAACTGGGCGTGATCGCACGGGAAACAGATGACCGAGTAGTACTGGAGCAGGCAGCACAGGAACTTTCGGCATATGGTACGATTCAGCTTTGCTGTGACCGGGTTCTTCCGATATCGTCTACAAAAATTCGGGAAATGCTGAAAAAAAATCAGGATTGTACTTGCTATTTACCGGAAAACGTAGTAAAATATATTGTATTCCATCAGTTGTATCAGCGGACGGAAGAGAAAGAAAACGGCAAAAGAAAGCAAGGGAATTTCGATGGCAAAAGAATCTGTGATTGAAAAGATGAAACATAAAATGCAGCCACCGCCGCCGAAAGAAGTTTCGATTTCAGAGGCGACCGAATCCATGCGGAAAGTGCTGGAAAAACAGGTCAGTGAAGAAACGATGCGAAAAGAGCGGTATGAACACTCTGTGCGGGTTGCAGCAGAATGCAAGCGGTTGGCACAAATTTACCATGTCAATGAAGATTTGGCAGAGTTTGCCGGCATGGTGCACGACATCTGCAAGGACATGAAAGCGGACGACCAGAAAGCATTGATGGAAGCTGGAAAGGACGATCTGGACATCACGGAAGAAGAATGGAACACCAAAAAGCTCTGGCACGGCATTGCGGGTGCACAGCTGATGCGGCAGAAATACTGCATGAACAATCAGCATGTATTGGATGCCATTCGGTATCATACGGTTGCAAGAAAAGGCATGACGCCATTGGAGCAGATTGTCTATCTGGCAGATATGACAGAGGCAGGACGGAACTTTATTGATGTTCATACATTGCGGGCAGCCGTCAATCAAAATTTGAATCTCGGCATGTATTACGCTCTGAAAATTTCCATTGCAAACGTATTGGATAAAGGCGGCTTGCTGCCTCGTCATACGATTGAAGCTTACAATCAGTATGTGCAGATTGTGGCAGGAATGAAGGATTGAGCAGGAAGAGAAAGGGGTTTCCAGAGATGGCGAAAAAACGGCAGACGAAGAAAAGCCAGAAAAATACCAAGAAGAAAGATTTGTTTGTTATGATCGGTTCGATTGCCCTGACCGTTGTGTTAGTGGTAACGATGATTTTAAATGCACCGATTATTGATTACCGGACAATTACGAACGGAACGATGAGTACCCGGCAGATTTCGATTATGAAGTATTTTAAGGTCTGGCAGCCGTTGGTACAAAAAGAGGGAACACTTCAAAAACCAGTCAATACCGATGCCTCTGCATTGAATCTGAAGCAAGATGAAAATCAGAATGTTGACCCGAAAGATGATGGACTGGATTTGGATCAGATTGTCGAAGGACAATACACCGTGCTTTTTATGGGAATGGATGAAAGTGGAAAGCTGGCAGATGTCAACTGGATTTTCCAGTTTGACATTTTTGCAGGAACGATGAATGTCCTGCAAATTCCGAGAGATTGCTATATGCCAGCGTATGCGAACACCTCTACCAATAAGTTCAACAGCATCTATGGAACAGGGCAGGATGAAACGGTCACACCGATTCAGCGTGCAGTCAATGCCATTCAGGAGAGTTTCGGCTTGGTGATTGACTGTTATGTCAAGCTGAGCTGTACGGATATTGCAAACATTGTGGATTCCATCGGCGGTATTCCGATTGACCTGCCGGAAGAAATCATGTATGAAGCAGATAAAGTTCTGAAACCCGGAAAGCAGACGCTGAACGGACAGCAGGCAGAATGGTTTGTTCGATTCCGTCGGGAATACGATGAGGGCGATATTGGACGTGTAAAGGCACAGCGAATTTTCTTGGCAGCAGCCATGCAGAAATTGTTGGATATGAGCCAGACGGAATTGATGTCGGCGATGCAGAAAATCTATAAGAATGAATGGATTGCAACGGATTTATCGCTGGAACAAATCAGCATGCTGGCAGATTTTGCCGCAAAGCGATTGACCATGGACGGCGTAAATGTCTATATGGTTCCGGGCGAGGGCATCATGTACGAGGGGCAGGCAGTTTATTCGATTCATAAGACCGAAGCGATTGACCTCATCAACGAATATTTCCGCCCGTATCAGAACGAAATGTATTATGATGAGAGTACCATTGTGGAACTGGTCGACGAGAGCAATTATATTGACACCTATTCGGATACAGAAGAAAATCTGGGCGACATCCACAATGGAGATACTGAGGATGGAAAACAGAATATTTACAGCAATGGAAACTAAAGAAAACCACCATCAACACGAAAGGATTATCATTTCATGGAGCAGAAAGCAGTATTAGAAGCAATTGTAAAAGCATTGGACAGCAAGCGTGCCGAAGATATTCAGGTCATCGGCGTGAAGAATCTGACGATTTTAGGCGATTACTTTGTCATTGCCAACGGTACGAGTACCACGCACACCAAAACGCTGGCAGACGAAGTAGAATACCAGATGACAAAGTTGGGCATCGAACCACTGCACCGGGAGGGCAGAGGAAACGGTTCAAACTGGATCGTACTGGATTATAATGATATTATTATCCATGTGTTCTATAAGGAAACCAGAGCATTCTACCAGCTGGAACGGCTTTGGGCAGACGGCGAAAAGATGGATGTAACTGCATGGTTAAAGGAAGACTAATGCAGTAAAAAAGGAGGCATTTTCTATGGAAAACGGAAAGAAAATGATTACAGTTGTTGGAGCATACATGATTTTAAAGGGCATTTTGAATCTGATTTTGGGATTCAGTGCCAGCAATGTGGTTTCCCTGCTGTTTGCAGCAGTTTTGATTTTTGCAATGCTGAAACGGATTCCATATAGCCAGTATGTAACAGCCATTTTTCTGGCACTGATTTTCTTGGTCAACTTGCCGGCGAACCTGTCGAATTTGGGCTCGAACTGGATTTATCTGGTGGAAGGCTTGCTGGATGTCGGTGCAGCTGCCATTTTGGCATTCCATAAAGATGTAAAAGATTATTTTGCAGGTTAATGCAAACCAATCTCATGAAAAAACAAGAAAGAGGATGAAGCAACTATGAGCAAATATGACTTTACTGCCATTGAAGCAAAGTGGCAGCGGTATTGGGCGGAGCATGACACGTTCCACGCAGAGGATGATTATACAAAACCGAAGTTCTATGCACTGGTCGAATTCCCGTACCCATCTGGTCAGGGTCTGCACATCGGACACCCAAGACCGTATACCGCAATGGATGTCGTTTCCAGAAAGCGGAGAATGGAAGGCTACAATGTTCTGTTCCCGATGGGTTGGGATGCATTCGGTCTGCCGACTGAAAACTATGCCATCAAGCATAAGATTCATCCGGCAATCGTAACCGCAAATAATGTTGCAAGATTTAAGTCGCAGTTGCAGGCACTGGGTATGTCCTTTGACTGGGATCGGGAAATCAACACCACTGACCCGAATTATTTCCATTGGACACAGTGGATTTTCTTGCAGATGTTCAAGAAAGGTCTGGCATACAAGAAGGAAACAGCTGTCAACTGGTGTACTTCCTGTAAGGTCGTTCTGGCAAATGAAGAAGTTGTTGGCGGCGTTTGCGAACGCTGCGGCGGCGAAGTTGTACAGAAAGTAAAATCTCAGTGGATGCTGAAGATTACAGAATATGCACAGCGGTTGCTGGATGATTTGGATGAAGTGGATTATCTGGAAAAGATTAAGACCGCACAGCGGAACTGGATTGGACGTTCTACCGGTGCAGAAGTAGACTTTCAGACCACTGCTGGTGATACCCTGAAAATCTATACCACTCGCCCGGATACCCTGTTTGGTGCAACTTACATGGTTATTTCTCCGGAACATCCGCTGATTGAAAAGTGGGCAGACAAGCTGGAAAACATGGATGAAATCCGTGCATATCAGGAAAAGGCAGCTAGAAAGTCTGACTTTGAACGGACAGAAATGGCAAAGGAAAAGACGGGTGTTTGCCTGAAGGGTGTTCGTGGCATCAATCCGGTCAATGACAAGGAAATCCCGATTTTCGTTTCGGACTATGTTCTGATGAGCTACGGAACAGGTGCGATCATGGCAGTTCCGGCACACGATACCCGTGACTATGAATTTGCAAAGGTGTTCGACCTGCCGATTATCGAAGTAGTCAAGGGCGGCGATGTCACCAAGGAAGCGTTCACCGATTGTGCAACAGGTACGATGGTCAACAGCGGTTTCCTCGATGGCATGTCTGTAGAAGATGCAAAGGTAAAGATTAAGGGCTGGCTGGAAGCAACTGGAAAAGGCAAGTCCAAGGTCAACTATAAGCTGCGTGACTGGGTATTCTCTCGGCAGCGGTATTGGGGCGAACCGATTCCGGTTGTTTATTGTGACAAGTGCGGCTGGGTTGGATTGCCGGAAAGCGAACTGCCGCTGACATTGCCGGATGTAGAAAGCTATATGCCGACGGATACCGGTGAAAGCCCGCTGTCCACACTGGAAAGCTTTATCAATACCACTTGCCCGAAGTGTGGCGGTCCTGCAAAGCGGGAAACCGACACCATGCCACAGTGGGCAGGTTCGAGCTGGTACTATCTGCGTTACTGCGACCCGAAGAACCCGAACGGCATTGCCTCCAAGGAAGCACTGAATTACTGGATGCCGGTTGACTGGTACAATGGCGGTATGGAACACACCACTTTGCACCTGCTGTATTCTCGGTTCTGGCATAAGTTCTTGTATGATATTGGCGTTGTCAATACTAAAGAACCGTACAAGCGGAGAACCTCTCACGGTATGATTTTGGGCGAAGACCCAGACCATCCGGGCAAGTTCACCAAGATGTCCAAGTCCAAGGGCAATGTCATCAATCCGGACGATGTCATCAAGGAATACGGTGCAGATACCCTGCGTTTGTATGAAATGTTTGTCGGTGACTTTGAAAAGGCTGCTCCATGGAGCACCTCCAGCATTCGTGGATGCAAGCGGTTCTTAGACCGTATCTGGGCATTGCAGGATAACCTGATTGACGGCGATACCTATCGGGAATCATTGGTACGGAAGATGCATCAGACCATTCAGAAGGTTTCCAACGACATCGAAACCCTGAAGTTCAATACTGCCATTGCTGCTATGATGGAACTGTTGAACGAAATCACGGCAACTGGTTCGATTAACAAGGCAGAATTCCGGACATTGTTGATTCTGTTGAATCCGTTCGCTCCGCATATCACCGAAGAACTGTATGAAACCTACTGTGGTGGAATCCTGCACGAACAGAGCTGGCCGACTTATGACGAAGCACTCTGCAAGGAAGACACTATTGAAATCGTTGTACAGATTAACGGTAAGGTACGCTGCAAGATGAATATTGCAGTGGGTGCAGAAAAGGATGCTGTTCTGGAACAGGCTCTGGCAGAACCGAAGATTGCAGAAGCTGTTGCTGGAAAGCAGCTGGTGAAGCAGATATATGTACCAAATAAACTGGTTAATTTTGTTGCAAAATAACCAAAATTAAAAAAACTTCCGATAAGGCTTGACAAACCATTTTCTGTGTGTTATAATAAAACATATTTGAAATGCCGAACAGAAAACTGCGGATTTTTCGTGTGTTTCTGGATGGCTGCCATGCCGGAAACGGTGTGATAAAAACCAAGTTGATTGCTAAGGACAGATTGATGTAGTATCCCGAAGTTCCGATGTCGGGACCATCGGTGGTATAGGTCAGAAGCAGGGGAAACTTTGCGGATGATCAGCCTCTGCCGTGGCGGCAAAGGGAGGGAAATGTAAGTGGCAGAAGTTCGTGTTGGCAAAAATGAATCTCTGGATACCGCACTGAAGCGGTTTAAGAGATCTTGTGCTAAGGACGGCGTAATTGCTGAGGTTCGGAAAAGAGAACATTACGAAAAGCCTTCAGTAAAGCGTAAGAAGAAGTCTGAAGCTGCTCGTAAGCGGAAATATTAATTTTTGACGCAAACAGCACAGCGGACACACTTGAAAAAGTGTGTCCGTTTTTTTGTAAAACAAAACCGATTCGACTGCTTTTGACACGTTCAGAGGCAGGGATGCGGTATGATAAAAACAAAACAATGAGAAAGGGGCGAAGCGATTGATGTTTCGGATAACAGCAGCACTGCGTTCCGTGTGCGATATTACCCCGACCATGTTGCAGCATTTCGGAATTCGAGGATTGCTGCTGGATTTGGATAATACCCTGACCACCCACGACAATCCCCGTCCGGCGGAAGGCGTGCTGGATTGGATTGCGGTCATGAAAGAAAACGGCATTGCAATGTGTATAGTATCCAACAACCATCCGCCCAGAGTCAAACCGTTTGCAGATTTATTGGGGCTGCCCTTTGTCTGTGAGGGGAAGAAACCGCTTTCAAAGGGATTTCGAGAGGCGAGAACTGTTATGGGACTCCCTTGGAAAGAACTGGCAGTGGTTGGCGACCAGATTTTTACGGATGTGCTGGGGGCAAACCTCAAACGGTTGAAATGTATTTTTGTCTTTCCGATTGCACACGAGCAAACTCGGTTTTTCCGGTTCAAACGGCGAATGGAAGTACCATTCCTTCCCCGTGAAATTTATCAAGAAGAGAAAGGAACACAATCATGAAAAATGTACTGGTTATCCATGGGCCAAACCTGAATTTGTTGGGAGAACGTGACCCTGCATTTTATGGAAATGTGACATTCGACAAGCTGAATGAAATGATTTTAGAGCGGGCAGAAGCACTGGGTCTGCACTGCGAAATTTTCCAGTCGAACCACGAAGGTGCAATTATTGACAAGCTGCAAGCGGCAAGAAAGACGATGGATGGCGTAGTCATCAATGCCGGAGCATATACACATTATAGCTATGCCATTCATGATGCGATTGCAGATATGCAGCTGCCGTGTGTCGAAGTACACATTAGCAATATTCAGGCAAGAGATGCATTTCGGTCGAAGTCCGTCATTGCACCAGTCTGCACCGGAACGATTGCCGGCTTTGGCATTAACAGCTATTTTCTGGCATTGCAGGCATTGGCAATGCTTTAATTATGGATGATAGAATTGCTTAGAAAGGGGCTTTTGACGATGACTCGGATGGAACAATTGATGCAGCGGCTGCCGGAGGGCATTGACTGTGCGTGGATTTCCGCAGATGTCAACCGCCGATATTTTACCGGAATGGCATCTTCTGCCGGAAATGTGATTTGCTTTCGGGATGGAGCATACTTGCTGATTGACTTTCGGTATATTGAAAAAGCAAGAGCGTGTGTCAAGGATTGTCAGGTAATAGAACTGGAAAATCTGTCGGTACAGGTGGAAAATCTGTTGCAGCAGCACCACGCAACGACCATTGCAGTGGAATCCGCAGAAATGACCTTGCAGCAGTTTTCCAACCTGCAAAAGCGGTTTTCTCATCAGTATACTTGGAATACCAGCAATGTGTTGAGCGATGCGATTAAAGAATGCCGGATGGTAAAAACACCGGAGGAAATCGAACAGATTCAGGCAGCCCAGCGAATTGCAGAAGCAGCCTTGCAGAATGTAATAGACTGGCTGCATGTAGGCGTAACAGAACGGGAAATTCAGAGAAAATTAGATTTCACGATGTTGGAATTGGGAGCAGAAGCAATGTCGTTTCCGACCATTGCTCTGACGGGTGCAAGAACTTCCATGCCGCATGGTGTGCCATCGGATGCAGCCGTACAGGCAGGGGACTTTGTGCTGATGGATTTTGGTGCAATGGTGAATGGCTATCACAGCGATATGACCCGAACGGTCTGCGTTGGAACACCAACCGAAAAGATGAAGAGCGTCTATGAAGTTGTTCGGCAGGCACAGGCAGCTGCCCTGCAAGCGGCTCGTGCTGGCATTACCGGAAAAGCATTGGATGCGATTGCAAGAGATATCATTACAGCGGCTGGCTATGGCAAGCAGTTCGGGCACTCTCTGGGGCATGGCGTTGGAATGGACATCCACGAATATCCGAACGCTGCACCGTCTTCTCATGTATCATTAGAACCGGGAAACGTGGTTACTGTAGAGCCAGGCATTTACCTGCCGGGAGAATTTGGCGTGCGGATTGAAGATTTCGTTGTCATCACAGAAACAGGCTGCCGGAATCTGACCGCAGTCACACCGGATTTGATTTGTATTCCAGCAAAATAAGCAAGAATTTCCTTTTTGTTCCGTTGGTTTGCTGGCAAGTGCAGCTGGTAAAGGAATTGATCGGGAAACCTTGTGAAATGATTGCTTTGCAGGTGGAAACAAGCCTTGACAGATTGCATGATTCTGTGCTATTATAAAGCTACCTTCTATGGATTGTGATAGATAGAAGAACATTTTGAAAACATGCAATATTCAGAAAGGATGAAGTGATACCATGAATCCATCTTATAAACGCCGTTTGTGCGGCATTTTGGCAGCTGCTTGCATGCTGACAGCAGCAACTGTTCCGGCAGTTTCACCGATTTTCTCTCAGGTTACCTTGTCTGTAGCAGCAGCAGAGGAAACGGATTTTTATAAGGGCTTGAAATATTTGAAATACAGTGATTATGCAGAAGTCATTGACTGCGACCAGACCCGTACGACCATTAAAATTCCGTCTTCCATTGGCGGTTTGCCAGTGCGAGTAATTGCAGAGCGTGCTTTTTATGGTTGTAAGAGTCTGGAAACGGTAACGGGTGGCGGAAACGTGCAGGTAATTGCCCCAAACGCCTTTTCTTCCTGTACCGCTCTAACCAGCATTGGAGCGATGGATTCTTTGCAGTCTATCGGAAGTTCTGCCTTTTCGGATTGTGTTTCCCTGAGCAATATCCCATCTTCGCAATCTCTAAAGAGTATCGGCGACCTTGCCTTTTTCAACTGTGTATCGTTGCAGAGCGTTGCCATTCCGGCAACCCTGACAACACTGGGAGAAAATGTATTTGGAGATTGCATCAGCTTGCAGACATTTGCGGTTGAAAACGGAAATACGGCATTTTCTGTTGAAAATGCTGTCTTGATGAATGCGGGAAAGACAACGCTGTTCTGCTATCCGCCTGCAAAAACGGGAACAACCTATTCCGTACCAAATACGGTTACAGAAATCGCACCGTATGCGTTTGCTTCTGCTGCTGATTTGACAGATGTAACGCTGCCAACGGGCTTGCAGACCATTGGAGCGTGGGCATTTTCTCAGACGAAACTTACTTCCATTACCATTCCAAATACGGTAACAACGATTGGAAGTTATGCATTCTGTAATGCGGCATCTTTGAAGCAAGTACAGTTGCCAAACAGTTTGCAGGAATTGCAGGCGGCTGCATTCTGGGGCTGTTCGTCTTTGGAGCAGGTGACTTTGCCGAACACCTTGCAGGAAATTCCGATTTATGCATTTTATGGTTGTACCGGCTTGCAGAAATTGACTGTTCCATCTAGCGTGCAGACCATCGCTAGCGAAGCCTTTCAGGGAATGTTTCAAAAAATCACCGTTGCCTGCTATCAGAATTCTTATGCAGAAACCTATTTCCAGAAAATTATTTCAAGCGATAACTCCCAAGGACGGGAATCCCGCTATACCCTGCAAACTATGGAAACACCGACCATTTTAAAGGGCGATGCAAATCAGGATGGGGAAGTCAATGTTGAGGATGCGGTTTTTGTTTTGCAGTATTATGCAAAGAAAGCGGCTGGTAATCCGGTTTCTGTGACAGAAGCCGTTTATCAGGCGATGAATGTTGATGACAGCGATGATCAGATTGATGTTTCTGATGCTGTAAAAATTCTGACGTACTATGCAAAGAAGGCTGCTGGGCAAAATCCAGACTGGAATTTTTAATCGGATTGAAAAAAATTTATGGAAAAGGCTTGCAAAACGCCGAAATCTGTAGTATAATAAAATATATACCTGTGCTTTCTGTCCGGAGGACAGCGGCAACAGAACAGGAGATAGAAACAAACAATCACGGAGGTTTAATTTTATGATTTCAGCAGGCGATTTCAGAAACGGTGTCACCTTTGAACTGGACGGCAACGTTGTACAGGTTATTGAATTCCAGCACGTAAAGCCGGGTAAGGGTGCTGCATTCGTTCGTACCAAGTATAAGAATGTCATCACTGGTGCAGTGGTAGAACGTTCTTTCAACCCGACTGATAAGTATCCGACCGCTTACATTGAACGGAAGGACATGCAGTATCTGTATGAAGATGGCGGTCTGTATTACTTCATGGACATGGAAACCTACGAACAGCTGCCGATTGATGGCAAGAAGCTGGGCGATGCATTCCGGTTCGTAAAGGAAAACATGGAAGTTAAGGTTCTGTCCTATAAGGGCAACGTATTCGGTGTAGAACCGCCGTTCTTTGTAGAACTCGAAGTAACCGAAACTGATCCGGGCTTCAAGGGCGATACTGCAACCAACGCAACCAAGCCGGCAACACTGGAAACTGGTGCAGAAATCAAAGTTCCGCTGTTTATCAACACTGGCGACAAGATTCGGATCGACACCAGAACCGGCGAATATATGGAACGTGCATAAGAATCGAGCTCGATTCTTGGCATAAATACAGGTACATGGTATCTGTGAAAAAACAGTCTGTTTCAGCAATGGACAAAAGAAAAGAAAGAGGGCGGAGCATATGAATTTGAGTGACAAGATGTCTTATCTGAAGGGCTTAGTAGACGGCATGGAACTGGACTTGACCACAAAAGAAGGCAAAGTTTTGGGTCAGCTGCTGGACGTGCTTCAGGAAACGGTTTTGTATGTAACGGATTTACAGGATCAGGTAGATGAACTGACAGAACTCTGCGAATCTCTGGACGAAGACCTCGGCGACGTGGAAGATGCAGTCTTTGGCGACGAAGAGGATGACGAAGACGAAGCAGACGAGTTTGAAGACGATGACGACGATTATGATGACGACGACGATGATATGTATGAAGCAGTATGTCCGAATTGTCAAAATACGATTGTATTGTCAGATTCTGTTCTGGATGAAGGAACCATGCATTGTCCGTGCTGCAACGAATTGCTGGAATTTGATTACAGCGATTTGACTATGGATGATTTGGAACACAAAGAAGAGGATGCAGAAGATGCAGAATCGGAAACAGAACCAGAAGCATAAATGACATCCATTGGAATCTGCACAGAAAACATGTAAGAAAAAATAAGCTGACAGATTGTTGTCGGCTTATTTTTTTAGAGTGAAATATCACAAAGTTGACAACCGCATCTTTTCCAATGAGGCAGCGATTTGCCCAGTTACTGCTTAAGATATTTTAAAAATTAGAGAAAATTGTACAAAAAATCGTATGGAAAATGGGTTGTATTTTCAAAAATTGCGTGGTATAATAAAATTACGATTATTTTTATGAAAGAGAGGGAAAATTGTGTTTCCAATCATCGAAAAAACCGTGTTGAATCCATCGGTTGTTAAAATCAAGCTGGATGCACCACTGATTGCAAAAAAAGTATTACCGGGGCAGTTTATCATTTTCCGGATTGACGAGTACGGAGAACGTGTTCCGCTGACGGTTGCCGATTATGACCGGGAAGCCGGAACAATTACGCTGATTTTCCAGATTGTCGGTCATACGACCGAACGGCTCGCCGCTCTGAACGCTGGCGATTCCATTCTGGACTTGGTAGGGCCTTTGGGCGTGGCAACCGAAATTCCGGAGGGCGTAGAATCTGTTTGTGTTGTTGGCGGCGGCGTTGGATGTGCAATTGCGTATCCGCAGGCAAAGCAGCTGTTCCACATGGGCAAAAAGGTAGATGTCATTGCCGGTTTCCGGAGCAAGGATATTGTCATTCTGGAAGACGAATTCCGGCAGTGCAGTGACAACCTGTTCCTCTGTACCGATGACGGCACATATGGACAGAAAGGTTTTGTTACCAACGTGTTGCAAGAACAGATTGATGCCGGAAAGAAATATGATATGGTCATTGCGATTGGTCCAATCCCGATGATGAAATTTGTTTCTAAGGTAACTGAACCGTATGCAATCCCGACGATCGTTTCCTTGAATCCAATCATGGTAGACGGAACAGGAATGTGCGGCGGATGTCGTGTCACCGTAGATGGTCAAATTCGGTATGCCTGTGTCGATGGTCCGGACTTTGACGGTCATAAGGTAGACTATGACGAATTGATGCGGCGTGGCGGAACGTATCGGGAACAAGAACACGCATGTAGAATGATGAATGCGGAAGTAAAATAAGGAAAGGAGTATCGTTTCCGATTGGAAGCGATGAAAAACGCAATGGCAAAACCAAATATGGCATTGGAAAAAGTGCCGATGCCGGAACGAGATCCAAAAGAACGGGCAACTTGTTTTGAAGAAGTTGCAATGGGATATACGCCAGAAATGGCAATGGAAGAAGCAACTCGCTGTCTGAACTGCAAGGCAAAGCCTTGTGTCGCAGGTTGTCCGGTTGGCGTTCGTATCCCAGAATTTATTCAGCAGATGGCAGCTGGAAATTTCTTAGAAGCTTATCAGATTATCACCTCCACCAACAGCCTGCCGGCAGTCTGCGGAAGAGTCTGTCCGCAGGAATCACAGTGTGAGGGCAAGTGTGTCCGTGGCAAGAAGGGTCAGCCGGTCGGAATCGGTCGTCTGGAACGGTTTGCCGCAGACTATGCGAGAGAACACGGAAACTTGCAGGCAAAACCCGTTGCACCAAACGGGCACAAGGTTGCTGTTGTTGGCGGCGGCCCTGCTGGTCTGACCTGTGCTGGCGATTTGGCACGGCTGGGCTATCAGGTAACCATTTTTGAAGCATTTCAGGTTGCTGGCGGTGTTCTGATGTACGGCATTCCGGAATTTCGTCTGCCGAAGAGCATCGTACAGAAAGAAGTAAAAACACTGGAAGAACTGGGCGTTGAAATCCGTCCAAATATGGTAATTGGCAAGATTCTTTCCATTGATGAACTGATGGAAGACGGCTATGAAGCAGTATTTGTTGGTTCTGGTGCAGGTCTGCCACGGTTTATGGGCATTCCGGGCGAATCGCTGGTTGGTGTTTGCTCTGCAAACGAATATTTGACCCGAATCAACCTGATGAAGGGCTATCGGGAAGAATATGATACACCAGTCATAAAGTCCAAGGCAGTTGCAGTCGTTGGCGGCGGAAACGTTGCAATGGATGCTGCAAGAAGTGCATTGCGGATGGGTGCAGAACATGTTTATATTGTTTACCGCCGTTCCGAAGCAGAAATGCCGGCAAGAAAAGAAGAAGTACACCACGCAAAGGAAGAGGGCGTAGAGTTCCTGAACCTGAACAATCCGGTAGAAATTCTGGGCGATGAAAAGACTGGCAGAGTCAACGGCATGAAGTGCATCAAGATGGAACTGGGCGAACCGGACGAAAGCGGCAGACGGCGGCCAGTTGCCATTCCGGGCAGTGAATATGTGCTGGATGTAGATACCGTTATCATGTCCATTGGTACTTCTCCGAATCCGCTGATTCGGACAACCACAGCTGGATTGGAAGCCAACAAGCGGGGCTGTCTGATTGTCAACGAAGATACCATGCAGACCACTAAGGATGGTGTATATGCAGGCGGTGACGCAGTGACCGGTGCAGCAACGGTGATTCTGGCAATGGGAGCTGGTAAAAAAGCAGCAGCGTCCATTGACGAATATATCAAAGCGAAGGCGTAAGCCGGAAAGGAACACAGCATGAGAAAAAGAATGGCAAAATACGGATTGGCAGTCAGTGTAGCAGCATTGACGGGGGCTTTGAGCATGATGCCTGCCGCTGCATCCAGCGGCAGCAGCAGTTCCTCTGCCACTGGAAGCGGTGGAATGGTTGGCTCTCTGATTATGATGGTATTGCTGTTTGCGGTCATGTATTTTATCCTGATTCGTCCGCAGAAGAAGAAGGAAAAGGAACAGCAGGCGATGCAGCGTGCCGTACGGGTTGGTGATGAAATCGTTACCATCGGCGGAATTGTTGGTCTGGTAACCCGTGTGGAAGACGATACCATTCAGATTGAAACGGGTGGCGACCGTCACAAGATGCGGATTAAGACCTGGGCAATTCAGGAAAACATCACCGTTAAGGAAGACAACGAACGGGCAAAGGCTGCTGCGGCAGAAGAAGCCAAGGCAAAGAAAGAATCCAAGAAAAAGAAGAAGGACGACGAAGAAAGCGTTCTGAAAGACTAAGGATTTTTCAAGTACATGAAGGAAAAGGCGGCAAATCAGAAATTGGTGAGCCGCTTTTTTCGTCAAAAGGAGGATGTATATGAAGTTTTTGAAAAAGGGATTAGCAGTTCTATTTGCTTGTACATTTGTTTCTGTACCGCTTTATCATCCTGTGAAAGCAGATGCTGTTAGCATGGATGATATGGGCGATATGAATGAAGACCAGGAAGTTTCTGTTTCGGATGCGGTAGAAATTTTGACGATATATGCAAAAAGTGCTGCCGGACAATCGCCCTCTGTAACAGAGCGGAAAAGATTTGTTGCAGATGTCAATTATGATGTCCAAATCACGGTGGAAGATGCAGTTTATGTGTTGACTTATTATGCAAAAACGGCAGCTGGTTTGTCGCCATCCTGGGAGAGCCTTGGTATTTCCATGCCCCAGCGTTGTCCAGAAACAGCGTCATATAAGAGAATTCATACAACTGAAACAGAAACCGGAAATTTAGTGAATGTATCGTTTCTTGATATCGATGATGATGGAAAAAAAGAAACTGTTGCGAAATACAAAGTGGAAGCTTATGAATATGAAAGTGATGATTGTTTTTTTTATGAGGGTTGCAGTTATTTCTATAATGTTTATGAAGAAGATGGTTCTATAAATACTTATGATGGACTACGGTCAAGATATAATAAACCAGAATACAGCACACTTGTTTATGATAAGAATATTGATAAAAAATACCTTGCAAATATGGAATATTTTTCATTATACTGGGATGGAGAAGGTTCGAGTTTAACTCGTTATGATGGAAAACAGGTGGCATCCTATTATACGCTTAATACTAAGTATCCAAAGTATCCAAACTTAGTAGAATTAAACACCAGTACGGAATTTACCATTTCCGGAAATCCAGTGACATTGGAAGAAGCACGGAACTATTTTGAAAATATTGAAATTTTAGATTCGGATGAACGGAATCTGGCGAATCGGTATTATAATTACCTTAAAAATTACAATGAATATATAGAAACCGTATACTTAAAGAATCCGGATAAGTGGGCTTCTTCTTTGGATGGATATAATGCATGGGATTTGATGTTCATAAGCCGAAGTAATTTCATTGCTGGTGTGAATGGAGATTATAGTGAAATTGGACAGTGGGCGGAAACTAAATTATATGGTATAAAGTCTCCCATGTTTCCGGGATATATCATTGATTATCCAGGGGAATATCCAGATGTGATTCGCGTTGATTCTGGAGAAATTACAGATTCTACATGGGTAGGAATGTCTTATTCCGAATTGGTTTCTGCGTTGGGAAAGCCAGATGGCTATGGACTTATGCAGATTGATGGCAATTTTCCAAGTGCAAGTTATAATATCGATGGAAGGGGAATTGCTTTTTATTTTTATGATGTTATTGCAGACCTTGAGACATTAGATCCTGGGGAAGCTGCAAAAAAATGTTTGGAAGAAAAGAACCCATCTGTAACACACGCACAGATTTCTAATGGTTTATGGAATTTTTAACTTTTTAAGATGAAAAAGACGGCTGACCGAAATGGTGAGCCGCCTTTTTGTTTTTGATTTATTTTTTAGGGTAAGGTTGTTTTTCATCGGTCTGGTTCAGCAGGTAATCAATGCTGGTATGATAGAAGTTTGCCAGCTGGATGAGGATACTGGTGGGAATATCTCGTTTTCCCAGTTCATAATGAGAATATGCAACCTGCGAACAGTGCAGATAATCCGCAAGGTCTTTTTGATACAAATCATGGTCTTCCCGCAAATCTCGGATTCGTTGGTATCGCATCATCCACCTCCATTTTTCTGTTATTATACGACAAAATCCGAGTGGAAATTGACAAATAAAACAATTTGTTTTATAATAAGACAAAAGGAGGGGATGCTGGTGGAATCGTATGAAAAACCCTATTTTCAATTGTTCTGTACGGTTTGTGATGTAATCGAAAATGTAGAATTATTTTTGGGGAATACCGCATTGACGGGGACACAGCAGCAATTTTTGAGAAAGCAGATTGAACAGTTGAAACGAGTCCAACAAATCACAGAAGAAATGGTGATTGCCAAGGACGAGGAGCGTAAAATTTATAGAATTAAGTAGAAACCATCGTTTCCACGCATAATTTCCCACCCTCATGCATACATATCCATCAGGAATTCCACCGATGAGAGAGGGGCATGATTGCAATGCATCCAAAACGCTGTTCATCCTGTCCGCCACCGCCACCCTGTAAAAAACGCCCTGTCCGGCGAACCTGCTGGCAGTCCCCTATTTGGAGTACGATTCTTGCGGTACTTGCAGGGCTGGCAGTGGTGTTGCTGCTGTTGCTGTTGTTTTCCCTGTTGATTAGTAATATTGATGCTTCGGAAGAACTGGTTGCCGCAATGGGGTGTGTTTCCCTCTGTGCCGGCAGTTTTACCGCTGGTTTTGTTGCTGCAAAACGCAGACGCTGCAAAGGGTTGCTGATTGGGCTTGCCTGTGGCATCGCCATGTATCTGGTCACGTTTTTAATTGGCTTGTTGTTGCTGCAAAGTTTTGCGGCTGCCGGAACATTTTCCAAGTTGATTTTTATGGTTCTGTGCAGCTGTATCGGTGGCGTGGTCGGCGTGAATACCAAATGCCGTGTGCCACGCTGCTGAAAAATTGGCAGGAAAGTAACCAAAAGAACTTGTGTGCAATTGTGCAATATGTAAAATTTTTTTGCGAATCGGAAAAGGCTATTGAAAACAAAGGGGGATTATGTTATAATAGTTCATATCCCCTTAGGACGATATCGTCCCGAGGATTTCATGCAGTTTCTAAGGCGAAAAGCAAGTGCAGAACTGTAAGTATGTTTGATAGGGAGGATTTTTGTTATGAAGCACATCAAGACCATCAATAAGGCAAATCTGAAGGAATCTGCTGCTAAGGGCGGCTGCGGTCAGTGTCAGGCTTCTTGCCAGTCTGCCTGCAAGACTTCTTGCACCGTTGCAAACCAGAAGTGCGAACGGTAAGCAAACGATTTTGATTCGTTCGAGATAAATCCGTACACCGGATTCGGTGTACGGATTTTGCCGTACAGGACAAAAAACAGTCGATGCAGCCTTGCTGTATCCAGAAAGAACCTGCAAGAATTGCAAAATAGAAAGAGTGAAATTATGATTCATAAGTATAAATTACATGGCTATAATGTCGTGTTGGATGTCAACAGCGGTGGCGTGCATCTGGTCGATGATTTGACCTATGATATGCTGGACAATGTTGCACCGCCATTTTCGGATGTCTGTCCGCCGGAAGTTGTAGAAAAGCTGTCTGCTTTTTATCAGGAAGCCGACATTCTTTCCTGCTATGATGAAGTATTAGAGGCATACAACGAACAGATTCTCTTCTCGGAAGATGATTATGAAAAGTATGCGGATTGTTCCGTTGCTTCTCCGATTAAGGCAATGTGTCTGCATATTGCCCATGACTGCAACCTGCGTTGTGAATATTGTTTTGCTTCTACGGGCGACTTTGGCGAGGGCAGAAAGCTGATGCCGCTGGAAACCGGAAAGCAGGCAATTGATTTCCTGCTGAAGCATTCCGCAAACCGGAAGAATCTGGAACTGGACTTCTTCGGCGGCGAACCGCTGATGAATTTTGAAGTGGTAAAGCAGGTTGTTGCTTATGCAAGAAGCAAGGAACAGGAATATGGGAAACATTTCCGATTCACGATTACCACAAACGGTATGCTGCTGAATGATAGTAATATTGATTTCATCAACAAGGAAATGTCCAATGTTGTTCTTTCCATTGACGGCAGAAAGGCAGTTAATGACCGGATGCGGAAGCGAGTAGACGGCAAGGGCAGCTATGACATCATCCTGCCGAAGTATCAGCGTCTGGTTGCACAGCGTGGCGATAAGGAATATTATGTACGTGGTACTTATACCAAGTACAATCTGGACTTCTCCAACGATGTATTTGACCTGCTGGAACATGGATTTGACCAGATTTCTGTAGAACCAGTTATGGCAGATGAAAATGACCCATATGCAATCACAGAAGCAGACCTGCCGGCAATCTTCAAAGAATACGAAGTATTGATGAATAAGATTCTGGATTATGAGAAGACCGGAAAGAAGTTCAATTTCTTCCACTTCATGTTGGATTTGGATCAAGGTCCTTGTGCCATCAAGCGTCTGCGTGGCTGCGGTTGCGGCAATGAATATGTTGCAATTACACCGGACGGTGACATTTATCCGTGCCATCAGTTTGTTGGAATGGAAGAATGGAAGATGGGCAACCTTGAAGAGGGAATATTCGACCAGGCAAAGAAAGCAGACTTTGCAAAGGCACATATCTACACCAAGCCAGATTGTCGGGAATGCTGGGCAAGATTCTATTGCAGCGGCGGTTGCAATGCCAACAACTATCAGTATGCCGGCGACATTCGGAAAGCACATAAGCTCTCTTGCGAAATCGAAAAGAAGCGGCTGGAATGTGCGATTGTCATGAAGGCAATCCGGATGGAACAGGCAGAACAGGCAGCAGCCGAATCCAATTCTTAACAAGAAAATGATAGCAGGATACAGAGGACAGCAGTAAAATGTTGTCCTCTTTGTCTATTTTCAATAAAAAATTGTTGAAAATTTGATTCATATTCACTATATTCAATACCTTGACACACAAAGTGGTAATATGGTATACTATAAATAGAAATCCAATTGATTTCTACAAAAAATAAAAAGGAGAAAGGATGATTTTTATGAAAAAGAAGGGTTTCGTTGCAGCTGCAATGGCTGCGGTTTTGGCAAGCAGTATGCTTTCTGTTCCGGCATTTGCCTGGAGCAAAGATGATATCATTGCTGGTGATGAACATACGCTTATCGTGTCTTATCATTGGAGCGATATTGATCGGTTGACCATTGGTGATACACAAGATGGAACGCACTTTATCACCAGTCACAATTTAAACTGTATTGCGATTGTGATGGAAGATGAAAATACTGTTCCAGATATGACAACGATTTCTTCTGATTTGACCGCTGTGCCTGCGGAAAGCTATCAGTTTGATGGACTTTATGAATATTGGAATAATCAAATTGCAACATTGTTCTCACCATTACTGAACTTGAAAACAACTTATTTTGTTTCTGCTTCTGAGC
>ERZ772886.317-NODE-317-length-47382-cov-5.594629_pt1 | contig 47382 bp, 44 predicted proteins | sample MGYA00512128_ERZ772886 | MGnify/ENA primary metagenome ERZ772886 (study PRJEB29015, sample SAMEA2737698) | human gut metagenome | biome: human gut; feature: human-associated habitat; material: faeces | place: China | collected 2012 ... | reverse complement strand
ACCTCATGCACGGTTTGATGAGGGGCGGATGAAATTTTCATCCGCCTACTCTACATATTCAAGATATTAGCAAGGCATAGAAACCATATTTAGTTCCGAACGGGAAATCCGTAATTGAACAAGGAGCGAATCATATGGTAAAGAAAACAGAAAATATGGCATTAGAAGAAACTAGATCTGTATTACATGATTTAGAAATTCAAAAGAAATCTATCAAAAAGCAATTAGAGTGTGGTATTATTAATTCTGTCGACGCCTCTCAAGAAGAGGAGAACATCATGACAAAAGAAAGGAAACTCAAGAAACAGTTAGTATCTGCTGTCCATGTCACCAAAGACGGGCAGCCTCGAAAAATTGAATATAAGGATAGCAAAGGACTCTATATGACAATCTTGCCAGATAAAAAGAAGATTTATGGCAAAACGGAAGAGATACTTATTGACAAGTTGTTTGATTACTACGGTTTGGCAATTAGTGATGTGAGTATTGCTGGGGTTTTTGAATTAGCGCTTGCCGAAAAGCAGACTACTCAGAATGTGAATCCGGAAACTATTAAAAGAGATAGGCAAACATTTAATCGGTTTATCATATCTGATTTTGGCGCACGAGATATTCGGGAAATTTCGAAGGTAGAACTTCGGGCGTATACGCAAGAAATGGTTCAAAGAATTCATCCGATAGAAACAGCATTTAAGGCATATAAAGGTATTTTAAATCTTATATTTGCTTATGCATTGGAATATGGGATTATTAAAGAAAATCCTGTTCCGTTTGTCAAGAATGCTGTTTATCTAAAAGGATGTGAGCGGACGAAGGCAAAAGCGGAGAACAAAATTCTGTCAAAGGAAGAAATCGATTTGGTAACCAAAACTGTTCGCAGTCGAATGACACAGAATCGATACCATGGTTATTTTATTTTGGGATATGCAATTTTACTTTCCGTTGAAACTGGAATGCGTGTAGGTGAACTCTGCGCACTGAAATGGGATGACGTACAAGCGGATGCAATACATATTCATGCGCAACAGTTAATGTATAAGGAAAACGGGCGTAATTATTATTATGTTGATTGGACCAAGGATGAAAAGGGATTTAGCCAAGGTGGAAGAAGATTTCCGATTACAATTGAAATCAGGAATCTTCTCTCAGAGATAAAATCTGTACAGGATTCCTTGGGGATTGAATCAGAATATGTATTTTGTAATCGGGAAGGGCGATGGATTTACACAAAAGCATATTCAGATTGTTTACGGGCATTATGTAGAAGCCTGGGATTTCAGGTGACTAACAATCATGCATTTCGTATGTCGTTGAACAGCAATGTATTTATTCCGCTTGGTATTCCGGTTACTGAAAGAGCACGATTATTGGGACACTCAGTTGAGACGAATGAAAAATATTATAGCTATGCTCGAAAGAACTCGATGCAAGATATATGTGCACTTTTGAATGGACAAGCAGTATAGGTCTCACCCCAAGTAGCATCAATTCAAACATAAAGGAAGCCCTGAGACCGCTATTCTCAAGGCTTCCGAGTAAATGTACCAATGCAGGAGATGGGACTTGAACCCACACACTGTTGCCAGCGTCAGATTTTGAGTCTGATGCGTCTGCCATTCCGCCACTCCTGCGTCTTATAAACTTCTTGAACAAAATCGCTCAAGCAAGAAATATCTTATCATACTCAAAGACAGATTGCAAGAAATTTTTTGATTCCTGCAAGAATTATTTTATCCATTATTTTATCCGTATTTTAGAAATGAAAAACGTATTATGAAAAATAATGATTTTCAGGCTTTTTTGTTGACGAAAGTTATCATATATGATAACTTATTAACATGTGAAAAAAGAATTGCAGCTATAAAAACAATGAACGAATGAGCACAGAATCGTTTACTACAAATAAGAAAGAGCGAATGCAGGAGGGCGTCAGTTTGGCTCAGGGAGAAAAAAAACATCTTGCAGGTCAACAGCTTACCCCTCGGTATGAAGTGGTCCAGCAGTTGAAGGATGCAAGAAAAGCGCAGGATATGACACAGGAAGTGTTAGCGGAACGTGTGGGAACGAAAAAGTCTAATATTTCCAGATTTGAGAGCGGCAAATATAATCCAAGCCTTGATTTCCTGATCAAGGTGGCAGGAAGTCTTGGAAAACAGGTACAGATCAGGATTAAGTGAAGAAGGAGTTTTATGTTATGGGCAGAAGTGTGACATTAGGAAATGGCAGAGACATTGACAGAGATATCGAATTATGCAGAACAACGAATGAGAAGACCAGTGAGCAGACGATCCATGTTCTGATGGAGAATCATATTCCGTTTACCAAGAGCTGGATCAATATTCCTTTTTTTCTTCGCAGGAAATTTCATGGTGCAAGTCAGATCTGTGTGATCAACACCAATCGTAATCGTTACAGTCAGGCAAGAACCGCCATCGACCAGATGGATATCCACTTCAAAAAGCGTCTTGTCGTAAGCAATTATTAATGAAAAGTCCCTGGTTTCCAGAGTGATTCAGGAAACCGGGGACTTTCCATTAATAATTCAGCTCACGCAGGTTTTCCTCAAACTGTTTTTGGAGCAGCTTTCTGGAGTAGCACGCAGCTACAAAAGAGGAAAGGGCGAGATTGTATACATTGGTGTATTGTACATAATGCCATTTCAGGTTTTCTTTCCAGTTGGTGAGCGTGATCGTCTTGTCCTCATCGAGATGGTAATCGTAGAGGTTGTTGCGAAGCTCATAAGCGGCTGCATAGGAGAGGATATGCTTCATCAGAACAGCAGCGTCAGCCGGAACCGGGAGATCTTTCATATCGATCGCGCCGCTGCGGTAAATGGCTGCAAAACGTCCGGCAGGGTGTTTTAACTGGAATAAACCATCTAACGTAAAGTTTTCAAGATCCGTATCAAAAGATTGCAGGGTTGCCAGCACCAGAGTATCGGTCATTTCCTGAAAAGCAGGGTTGGCAGAACAGTTCTTTGTTTCAAAATATTCATCCATAAAATCGTAGAGAATAAAATCTTCGCACGTAAAATGCAGATCTTCCATATAGGCGGCCGCAAATTTTGGAAGCAATGCGATCAGTGTACTATAGTGGATAGAACAGATGGCAAGGGCAGCATAAAACTGTACTTCTGTCTGCAATAAAAGTTCCAGATCCACATCCACATTTGAAAAATCCACGGAAGAAATCTCAGGGCATGCCTCTTTGAAAATGCGGTTTAAGATCGCAAGACCAAAACCGGATTTGTCGTCAATGATGGCGATGGCGTAGCATAAAAGAACCGGATCAAAAGAATTCTCGGAAAAAGAAGGAGAAAAATAAAAATCCTGATCCAGAAAACGGTAAATATCAGAGAGATTGTCCATAGAGAGCGGACACTCTAACGTATCCCTTAATTCTGTTATAACAGCCGGATTTTCCTTTGCCGCAAAAGTGAGAAAACGATACACAACATAAGTCTGAAAACGATCCATGTTTTCTTCCGGACCATTTTCTAAATATTCTATCAGAAATTCAGTTGGGAAAAACTGATCAAAAAATTCATCCATAATCATAACCTACCTTTCGTTGTTTCCGTTCACATGCCCATGAGGTACGAGCAGTGAAGTATGTTTTAGTGATGAAAACACAATATAATATTTTTATAAATAAAGCAATAGGGCTTTTATTTTTGGAGAAAAAGACTTATTATGGATAATGAACTGATTTTTAGGAGAAAAAGGAGAGAGATTATGTTGAGAGCAGCAGATTACCGTGAGCGTGCAAGAGCATCTTTGAGTGGAAACTGGGGAATGGCAGTTCTTGTTTGTTTTGTAGGAGCATTGCTTGGAGGAATCCAGTCCGTTATACCTGTTACCGCAAATTATCAATATGGGGAGGGAATGAGCGTACAGATTTTTGGGATAAATATGAGCCTGAATCAGCTTCCGGCAGAAATGCTCGGAATCCTGGCTGTCATGATGAGCATTTTAAGCATTTATGCACTGGCACAGTTTGTGATCGGTGGTGTAGTGGAACTTGGTATGTGTGCTTATTTTTCCAAACGTGCATTGGGCGAGAATGCGGACATTAAGGATGAGTTTGCTTATTTCCAGTATTTCGGAAAGGCACTAGGGCTTCGTATTGTAACTTCTATTTTTATTTTCTTATGGACGATGTTATTTATCATACCGGGACTCATCGCTACCTATCGTTATGCAATGGCACCATACATCATGGCAGAACATCCGGAAATGGGGATCATGGAGGCGATTGAGGCATCCAAACAGATGATGGATGGCAATAAATGGTCGCTGTTTTGTCTGGATTTCAGTTTTATCGGCTGGATGATTTTAAGTGCATGTACATTTGGAATCGGAGATCTATTCTTAAATCCATATACCCATATGGCAACGGCTCATTTTTATCTGAATTTAAGCAGAGGTTCTTCCGGAAACTTCAATTCGGATGGAATGATGTAAAAGGGAAAAATCTGTCACTGAATTCTTATAAAAATGTGAAAAATCTGCGAATGGATTTCAATTGAAAAAGAGATGTGCTAAAATGTACCGTGTTGTGGTCACGGAAAAACATTTTGGCACATTTTTTTTGCAGAATTTCGTGGCAGAAGATGAATTAGAAAAGTTGGAAGTAATAAAATGAAACAGATGAAATATAAAAAACAGATACAGCTCATTGCAGCAATCGTTACACTGATCGTATTCCCGGTGATCGCATTTTACCTCATGGAAGCCTACACACACAATCCATTCGAGGAGGTAAGACCATGGGCGCAGTTTTTCAATATTTTGCTCTTTGAGCTTTTGGCGTGGATTTTTGTCAGTGTGACCGGAAAGATACGGTGCGGGCTTCGGATCGAGCTGGTAACCGCGATGATTTATGGAATCGCAAATGCTTATGTGGTCCGTTTCCGGACCAATCCGATCGTGCCATGGGATATTTTTTCCTGGAAGACGGCGGCAAGTGTGGCGTCCAATTATGATTTTAAACCGGACACGAGAATGGTTGTGGTGACGCTTGTGTTTCTTGGAATGATCGTTTTACTGCAGTTTGTAAAAACCGGAATACCGAAGTTTCAATTATGGAAGCGTCTGATCCCGGCGGGCGTATGCTGTATCGTGCTGGTCTTGTTTGTCAATCTGCTACAGGATGAAGATTTTCAGACCGGACACAGATTGTATCCATTTTTATTTACTCCGGCATTTATGACGCAGGTAAATGGAGTGGCAGTGACGTTTGCAATGGATCTCGCATATATGACTGTAGAAAAACCGGCAGGTTATGACGCTGTAAAAGAGCAGGCGCTGCTGGAAAGTTATGCAGGGCAGGAAGATGACACAGACAGCAGTGAAAAGAAAGAGGAACTGCCCAATATCATTGTTGTGATGAATGAGTCTTTTTCGGATCTGAATGTGCTGGGAGATTTTACAACAAATGAAGATTATATGCCGTATCTGCACAGTTTACAGAACGGGGCGGAAAATACGGTGACAGGTTATCTGAATGTGTCTGTGTGCGGAGGAAATACCGCAAATACAGAGTTTGAGTTCCTGACGGGAAACAGTATGGCGTTTCTGCCACAGGGAAGTATTCCGTATCAGCAGTACATCACGAAAGAACTTCCGGCGCTCCCGGCGTATCTGGCATCTTTGGGCTATGAGACGGTGGCAACCCATCCTTATTATGCGGATGGCTGGGACAGGGATAAGGTATATCCATTGCTTGGCTTTTCAGAGAGTATTTTTAAAGATCAGTACTGGGGAGCAGGTTATGTGCGCAAGTACGTCAGTGATAATAGCTGTGTGGATAAGATCATTGAATTATATGAGAAAAAAGAAGAGGGAACACCTTTATTCGTTTTCAATGTGACGATGCAAAATCACGGTGGATACTCGGATACTTATGATAATTTTACCCCGGATATCACAGTGGAGGGTGTGGAAAGTACACCTTTGAGCCAGTATTTATCGCTTGTCAGACTTTCGGATCAGGCACTGGAAAAACTGATTTCCTATTTTGAGGAGACAGACGAAAAGACAATTGTAGTATTCTTTGGGGATCATCAGCCAAATGACACGGTGGCAGCGCCGATTTTGAATCTGAATGGTATGACGACAAAGACACTGACAGAGGATCAGTTGAAACTGCGGTATGAAGTGCCATATGTGATCTGGGCGAATTATGACATTGATGCAGAGAGCGGAAAAGATACAAGTGCAAATTATCTTGCGGCGGACGTATTACACTATGCAGGAATTTCTGAGAATGCATATGGTTCTTATCTGTTGGAATTACAACAGAATTATCCAGTTATCTCTGCAATGCGTGTGCTCACGAAAGATGGTCTGGATACAAATTCATCCAGCTTAAAACAGGAACTGAAAGATTACCAGAGTCTGCAGTATTATCAGCTATTTGACTGGAAAAAAGAGTGAGTGTGCAGACAGATCGCTCATCAGGAAAGAAATGAAGGAAAGAAAACAGGAGTTTGTAAGAATGAATCAGACACAAATCAATGAGACAAAATCGAAAAAGTGGTGTAAATGGCTGCCACTGCTTGCCGCCTTTCTGATACCACTTCTGATCTCGGTGATCATTTGTATCGATCATGAAGTGTATCCATTTGGGGAGCGTTGTCTGTTACAGGTGGATATGTATCATCAATATTGTCCTTTTTTTACAGAGTTTGTGGATAAATTAAGAAGCGGCGAAAGCCTCATGTACTCGTGGACGATCGGGCTTGGTGCGGATTTTGTGTCACTGTTTGCCTATTATCTGGCAAGCCCTTTGAACTGGTTTATTTTGCTGTGCCCGAAGGGATACGTGATTGAATTCATGTCAATCCTTATGATTCTTCGTATCTCGCTCTGTGGACTGACATTTGCATATTATCTGAAAAAGCACTTTCACACAAATCACCCGGCAATCGCGGTATTTGGAACGGCGTATGCACTGTCTGCGTTTATGGCAGCTTATGCCTGGAATGTGATGTGGACAGATTGTCTGGTGCTTGCGCCGCTCATTATCCTCGGTGTGGAACAGCTTGTAAAAGAGAAAAAGGCTGCATTGTATTATGTGACACTGGCCACAGCCATTTTGTCCAATTATTACATTTCGATTATGATCTGCATTTTTCTTGTGCTCTATTTTCTGATCCTTTTATTGGAGCAGAGGGAAGGAAAAATCGGGGCATGTGTACGGTTTGCATGGTATTCCCTTCTGGCGGGTGGAACAGGTGCAGTGTTGCTGATCCCGGAAGCGATTATTTTAGGGGAGAGCGGCTCGCAGGGGATTTCTTTTCCAAGTGCGGTGGAATGGTATTTTAATCTGATCGCAGAACTGGGAAGGCAATGTATTTTTGTAGAAACGTATACAGGACGTGACCACTGGCCAAACATTTATACTGGCGTGTTTACATTGTTTTTGATCCTGTTATATCTGACGAACCGCGGGATCAGCTGGAAAAAGAAACTGCCGCGCGTATTACTGCTTGCGTTTATGGCATTAAGCTTTGCCAATAATATGCTGGATTTTATCTGGCATGGATTACATTTCCCGGATTCGCTGCCGGGCAGACAGAGCTTTTTATACAGTTTTTTATTGTTAGTATTGTGTTTTGAGACATTTTTGCATCTGAAAGAAAACCGCTGGTATCACGTGCTTGTGGCACTGGTCTTGGATGGGGCATTCCTGTATGCAGCGTACCGCTGGTCTGACAGCGAACTGATCGGAAGCGACAGTTTCTTTACGACGGCAGTGTTTATCGTTGTGTACGCGGTGCTGCTTCTGGTGTGGTATGGAGGAACTGCAAAAGTCAGAGATTATGTTTTTTTGATTACGTCAATTGTAGTGATTACAGAGTTGACGATCAACTTTGATATGACAGGTCTGGATACGGTGAGCAGAACTTCTTATGTGAAAGACTGGAAGGATTATGAAAACGTTTTAGAGCAGGCGAAGAAAAAGGAAAGTGAAAACAGCGCGGTGTATTTTTACCGGACGGAGGAGATGGAGCGGAAAACGAAAAATGATGCGGCGTTGTCCGGCTATTACTCTGCAACACAGTTTTCTTCGCTGATGAACATCAATGTCAGTCATATTTATCAGGATCTTGGAATGGAAGGTGGAAAGAATTTTTATTGTATCAACGGCGCGTCGCCTTTGATCTCTTCCATGCTTTCCTTAAAATATGTGATCGCGGACAATGCAATGGAGGAAAGCCCGCTGCGTACCCTTGTGGCGTCATCCGGGAACACGTATTTATATGAAAATAAATATTCCCTTCCACTGGGATTTATGGTAGACGATGAGGTGGCAGAACGCTGGGACTATAAAAATGGCGGCGGTGTCTCCAACCAGAATGAACTTGCGGAACTGTTGGGGGCACAGGAAGAGATGCTCTCAGTAGTTCCAGCGGAATCGGAAGTCGGCGTGTCTACGATTCAGGTGACGGAGGACGGATATTATTTTGCAGCATACAGTTCTGTGACATCCGACACCCTTGAGGAAGAGGTCAGTGATGGAAGAACGAAGTCCTTTACGAAGGCGTCCCACGGATATATTTTAGATCTGGGGTATGCAAAATCCGGAGATGTGATCCGGATTAAAAATTCCAATAACGAGCGTGTGGATATTACTGCCTATCAGTTGAATATGGATGCACTGGATACCGCATATGAGACGTTAAACAGCCAGACAATGGAACTCACCTCGTTTTCAGACCGGAAGATCACAGGTACGATCGATGTGGAAAAAGCGGGGAATCTCGTATTTTCGATTGCAAGGGAAGATGGCTGGACGGTGTATGTAGATGGAAAAGAGACAGAGCCGGAGACATTTGCTGAGGCGTTTATCAGTGTGCCGTTGACGGATGGAAAACATGACATAGAACTTATTTATACAACACCCGGACTGAAGACTGGCGCCATGATAAGTCTTGGCTGTCTGATCCTTTTCCTGCTCTCTGCCTTTTGGAGGGGAAAACAGGAAAAGAATATTGTTGTATCGGAAAGCCTGTGTTAAAATAAGTTTATCTTTACAGAACTAATATAGAAGAAAGTGATTAAGAGACAGGAAAGAGGTAACAGATGTTAGAGACAGGTATCAGAGGAGAAGCAAAAGAGGTAGTATCAGAGAGCAATTCAGCACAGGCAATGAAAAGCGGTGAACTGAAGGTATATGCAACACCTTCCATGATCGCATTGATGGAGCAGGCTGCCTACAAGAGTGTTGCAGCAGAACTGGAGGAGGGAAAAGGAACAGTCGGAACGTTGATGAACGTATCCCATATCTCAGCAACACCGCTTGGAATGGAAGTGACTGCCAAGAGTGAACTGGTAGAGATCGACCGCAAGAGACTGGTGTTTAAAGTGGAAGCGTTTGACGAGCGTGGCAGGATCGGTGAGGGAACGCATGAACGATTCGTGATCGACAATGAAAAATTTCAGGAAAAAGCCAATAACAAATAAAATTTTTTCTAAGACACCATAAAAGTACGGTTTATTGGACAGTAAATAAGATACACTCTTTTCAACTTGAGAGAACGTAAAAAGGTTGAAAGGAGTGTTTTTTTATGAAGGGATATGTGATCGAAGCAGGCTATATGGGATATGTGGACGGAACGTACATGCTTTTTGCAGATGAAGAAGATTATCAGGAATATTTTAGAGAGTGGCATTGAAATAAAACTACCGCAGTGATAAGATAGTCACAGGCAGCTATTGAAGATAAATAGAAAGGTAGTGACAGATCATGGCTGGAAAAGAGATACGGATTTATGGGGAAGATGAGAGCGCGATCAGGATCCGCCCTTATGAGCATCACGCAAAGTATTATGAGACAGACCAGATGGGAATTATCCATCATTCCAACTATATTAAATGGATGGAAGAGGCAAGGATGGATCTGATGGAACAGATCGGACTTAGTTATAAGCAGATGGAAGAGATGGAGATCATCAGTCCGGTATTGTCGGTGTCCTGTGAGTACCACAGTATGGTTCATTTTGATGACACGGTGGTGATCGAGACGAAGATCACAAAGTATAACGGAATCAAGATGGATGTGGAATACCGGATGACAGACAAAGAGACTGGGGAGCTGCGCACAACGGCAAAGAGTTCACATTGCTTTTTGAACCGTTCCGGCAGACCGATTTCCTTAAAGAGGTCTTATCCGGAGATCGACACGAAGTTTTTTGAGTTCACGGATGAGAATTAAGAGTGATAATCGTTACTGGAACGAGATACGAGTGAACAGTAACTGATAATATGCCATACAGGCATAAATGAGACATAGAGAGAGGAAGAAAAATGATACCAGAGAGATTAACTGCGCTTCGCGAAGAGATGAAACGCAGAAGTATTGATATTTATGTAGTACCAACCGCTGATTTTCATGAGTCAGAGTATGTTGGGGAGCATTTTAAGGCAAGAAAGTTTATTACAGGATTTACCGGTTCCGCAGGAACGGCAGTCATCACGTTAAAAGAGGCAGGACTTTGGACAGACGGCCGCTATTTTGTGCAGGCTGAGAAACAGTTAGAAGGAAGCACCGTCACATTATACCGCATGGCAGAGGAAGGTGTGCCTGCCGTAGAAGAATTTGTAAAAGACAAACTGCCACAGGGCGGCTGCATCGGTTTTGACGGAAGAACCGTAAACGGTGCCTGGGGTGAAAAGTTTGTGGCAATCGCAGAGGAAAAGAAAGGTTCTCTTTTTGTAGGGGAAGATCTGATCAATCTGATCTGGACAGACAGACCGGAGTTATCCAAAGCTCCATTATTTATACTGGAAGAAAAATATTCCGGAAAGAGCACTGCAGAGAAGATCAAAGATGTGCGTGCAAAGATGGCAGAGGAAGGTGCAGATGTCCACATTCTTACGAGCCTTTGCGATATTGCATGGCTTTTGAATATCCGTGGCGGTGATATCCAGAGCGTTCCGGTAGTATTGTCCTATCTTGTTCTGACCAGGGATCAGTGTATCTGGTTTTTACAGGAAGAAGTGGTGGATGATACCATCCGCGCTTATCTGAAGGAAAATCATATCGAGACAAGACCATACGATGATATTTACACTTATGTTCCGACCATTCCGGAGAGTGCCGTGGTTCTGATGAACAAGAGCAGTGTCAATTATCGTATCTGCAGTGAATTAAATAAGAACATTCAGGTTATAAATAAACCAAACCCTACCGAGTTGATGAAGGCAGTCAAGAATCCGGTTGAGGTGGATAACACCCGCCTTGCACATGTCAAAGACGGTGTGGCAGTGACAAAGTTCATGTACTGGCTGAAAACAAATATCGGCAAAATCCCAATGACAGAGATTTCTGCGTCCGATTATCTGGAGGCAAGAAGAAGAGAGCAGGAGAACTTTATTGATTTAAGCTTTACGACCATCAGTGCCTACGGTGCAAATGCAGCGATGATGCACTATTCTGCAACACCGGAATCCAATACCGAATTAAAACCGGAAGGCTTTTTACTGGTAGACTCCGGCGGACATTATTATGAGGGAACAACCGATATCACGAGAACTTTTGTGTTAGGAACGATCAGTGATGAGATGAAACAGCATTTCACAGCAGTATGCCGTTCCAATATGAAGCTTGCCAATGCAAAGTTTTTATATGGTGCATGTGGTCTGAATCTGGATATTCTCGCACGTGGTCCACTGTGGGATATGGGGATTGACTACAAATGCGGTACGGGACACGGCGTCGGTTATATCTTAAACGTGCATGAAGGACCAAACGGCTTCCGCTGGAAGATCGTGCCGGAACGCCATGACAGCGGTGTGCTGGAAGAGGGTATGATCACAACCGATGAACCGGGTGTATATCTGGAAGGAAAGTATGGTATCCGCACGGAGAATGAACTGGTCTGCCGCAAAGCAGAGAAGAATGAATATGGTCAGTTTATGGAATTTGAGAACATCACTTACGCACCGATCGATCTGGATGGAATCGATCCGGAGCAGATGAGCCCACGTGAGAAGCAGATGTTAAATGATTATCATAAGAAGGTATATGAAGTGCTCTCTCCTTACATGACAGAGGAAGAGAACGAATGGCTGAAGAAGTATACCCGCGCAATTTAATTTGTCACAGGATGGGACTGCCGCATGCGGCAGCCCCTTTACTGCTTTTTTATGAGCAGTGAAAAAATAAGAAGGAGACACAAAGTTTATGAGTGAAAAGCTGGTACTGATCGATGGACACAGCATTTTAAACCGGGCATTTTTCGGAATCCCGGATCTGACGAATTCCGAGGGACTTCATACCAATGCGGTCTATGGATTTTTAAATATTTTATTTAAGATTTTAGAGGAGGAACAGCCAAACTATCTGACGGTTGCCTTTGATGTATCACAGCCAACTTTTCGTCATAAGATGTATGCAGAATACAAGGGAACCAGAAAGCCGATGGCGGAGGAACTTCGCGAACAGGTGCCTCTGATGAAGGAAATGTTAAAGGCCATGGGTGTGACCATCGTGGAAAAAGGTGGTTATGAGGCGGATGATATTTTGGGAACCATTGCAAAACGCAGCGAAGCAGAAGGACTTGAAGTATCCGTTGTGTCAGGGGACAGGGATTTATTGCAGCTTGCTACTGATCATATTAAAATCCGTATTCCGAAAACAAAGCGCACCGGAACCGAGATCGAGGATTATAATACGAAGGAAGTTTTGGACAAATATCATGTGACGCCGATCGAGTTTATCGATGTGAAAGCATTGATGGGCGATACTTCGGATAATATCCCGGGTGTTCCGGGAATCGGAGAAAAGACAGCAACAGCTCTCATTGCGCAGTACGGCAGCATTGAAAACTGTTATGCGCATGTGGATGAGATCAAACCACCGCGGGCAAGCAAGAATTTAAAGGAAAATTATGAGCTTGCACAGATGAGTAAGACATTAGCGACAATCGAGATCCATGCAGATATTGACTATGATCTGCAGAGTGCAAGATTAGAGCAGATCAAAGATCTGTATACAGAGGAAGCATATCTTTTGTGCAAACGTCTGGAGTTTAAGAATATGCTTGGCAGATTTGAGGTGGATGCACCAAAGAATCAGGCGGAAGAACATTTTAAGCTTGTGACAGAGAAGAAAGAAGCCGAAAAGATTTTTGCAAAGATCAAAGGCATAGAATGTGCATTTCAGATCATTCCGATGGAGGAAAAAAAGGATGCGAACATGGATGCTGGTGGGCAGATGAATCTTTTTGCAACACCACAGACGAAGGAGTTCCTTGGAATGGCAGTCTGCTTTGGGGAGGAGGATACCTATTTTTTCAGGGCAGGCGAAGAACTGACAAGCGGTGTGTTATTAGACCTTCTCACACATTCTGCGGCGGCAGGATATATGACACTGGATTTAAAACCGCAGCTAGGACTGCTCCATATGATCGAGCAGAAAGAAAACGGATGTCTCAATCAGAAAAATATTTTTGATAACGTCATTGCAGCATACCTGCTGAATCCGTTAAAAAATGAATATCCGTATGAAGACATCGCAAAGGATTACTGCAGCCTGATGATCCCATCGAGAGTGGATCTGCTTGGAAAGTCAGGCTATGATCTGGCAATGGATGAGAAACCGGAAGGATTTTTAAAGACAGTCTGCTTTATGGCGTACACTGCATTTTCCAGCAAAAAAGCAATGATGGAAGAGCTGAAGGCAACCGGAATGGAACAGCTCTATGAAACCATTGAGATGCCGTTAGTGTTTACCCTTGCAGACATGGAACACACAGGAATTGCCATTGATGCAGTTAATCTGAAAGAGTATGGGGAGAAACTTGCAGTCCGCATCAAAGAGTTAGAAACCCGGATTTATCAGGAAGCAGGGGAAGAGTTTAATATCAATTCTCCAAAACAGTTAGGTGTGATCCTGTTTGAAAAACTCGAAATGCCTTACGGAAAGAAGACAAAGACCGGATATTCGACAGCCGCAGATGTGTTAGACAAACTTGCACCAGAGTATCCAATTGTTGCAGATATTTTGGAATACCGCCAGCTTACCAAGTTAAAATCCACTTATGCAGATGGACTTGCCAATTATATTAAGGAGGATGGAAGAATCCATACTTCCTTTAACCAGACGATCACGGTTACCGGAAGGCTGAGCAGTACAGAGCCGAATCTCCAGAATATCCCGATGAGGATTGAACTTGGCAGATTGATACGAAAAGCATTTTTACCGGCAAAGGGATGTGTGTTCATGGACGCCGATTATTCGCAGATCGAGCTTCGTGTGTTAGCGCACATGTCCGGGGATGAAAAACTGATCGAGGCGTACAGAGAGGCACAGGATATCCACAGAATCACTGCATCACAGGTATTCCACATTCCATTTGATGAGGTGACAGATTTACAGCGAAGAAATGCCAAAGCGGTAAACTTTGGAATCGTATATGGAATCAGTTCCTTTGGATTAAGCCAGGATTTAAGTATCAGTAAAAAAGAGGCAGCAGAGTATATCGAACGGTATTTTGAAACATATCCAAAGATCAAGACATTTTTAGACGGACTTGTGGAGGATGCCAAAAAGAACGGATACGTGACAACCATGTTTGGAAGAAGGCGTCCGGTTCCGGAACTTTCCAGCAGTAACTTTATGCAGCGTTCTTTTGGAGAGCGTGTGGCAATGAATGCGCCAATTCAGGGAACAGCCGCAGACATTATCAAGATTGCTATGATACGTGTGCATGACAGGCTGTTGGAGGAACATTTGAAATCAAGACTGATCATCACGGTGCATGATGAACTTTTAATTGAGACAGCAGAGGATGAGATTGATAGAGTAAAAGAAATCCTGACGGAAGGTATGCAGCAGGCAGCAGATCTGAAGGTGGCTCTGGCAATTGACCTTCACACCGGAAAGAACTGGTACGAGGCAAAATAGCTTTGCATCAGAAACGGACAGCACGAAAGAAGATAAGGGTGGACGGAAAATATGAAATTTATAGGGATCACAGGTGGTGTAGGAGCCGGAAAATCAGCAGTTTTAGATTATATGGCAACCAAACCGGGCGTGCGTGTCATGCTGGCGGATGAGATCGCACATGAACTGATGGAACCTGGAACGGACTGTTATGAGCAGATCAGACAGGCTTTTCCGGAGCATGATATTTATAAGGAAGATGGACATTTTGACCGGATAAAACTGGCGAAGGTGATCTTTTCAGATGGAAACAGGCGTGCCAGGATGAACGGGATCGTACATCCGGCAGTGAAAGCATATGTGATAGCAGAAGCGAAAAGAGAGAGACAGGAAGGAAAGCTTGCACTGCTTGTTTTGGAAGCGGCACTTTTAATTGAAGAACATTATGATGAAATTTGTGATGAACTCTGGTATATTTATACAAGAGAGGAAATCCGCGAGGCAAGACTGATGGAATCCCGTGGGTATTCCAGAGAGAAGGTACAGCAGATTTTTTCGAGTCAGTTGAAGGAAGCAGAGTACCGGAAACATTGCAGTGTTGTGATCGACAACAATGAAGGGTTAGAGGAAATGCAGAGACAGATCGATGCGGCAGTGTGCGCTATCTGACGGATTTTGCAGACAATTGGAACGGATCAGGGAATTACAAAGAAAAGGTAAGTGAGAGGGCACTACAGATGAATGAAACACAGACATTCGAACAGCCATATGTATTTGGACTGGACATTGGAACACGAAATGTAGTAGGTACGGTTGGATATAAGGAAGGAAATGAATTTGTCGTTGTGGCACAGTATATCATGCAGCATGAGACAAGGGCGATGATCGATGGACAGATCCACGACATTGGACGTGTGGGAAGTGTGATCCGGACGGTAAAAGAGGAATTGGAGAAACAGATTGAATGTCCGTTGACCGAAGTGTGTATCGCAGCAGCCGGTCGTGTGTTAAAGACTGTAACGACAAATGTAGAATATGAATATCCGGAAGAGACTGTTGTTACAAGGGAAGATATCCATACGCTGGATCTGCTTGGAATTGAAAAGGCACAGTCCATATTAAAAGAAAAAAATGATACAAGATACAAGTTCTACTGCGTGGGATATTCGGTTGTGAAGTATTATCTGAACGAGGAGGCTTATTCCAACATCGAGGGACATAAGGCAGAGGTGATCAGCGAGGATATCATCGTGACATTTTTGCCGGAGGATGTTGTGGACGGACTGTATTCTGCAGTGGCGCAGGCAGGTCTTGACGTCGCCAATATGACATTGGAGCCTATTGCGGCGATCGATGTTGCAATCCCGGAAACATTCCGTATGCTGAATATCGCACTGGTCGATGTCGGAGCCGGAACATCGGATATTTCTGTCACGAAAGATGGAAGTATCATCGCCTATGGCATGATTCCACTTGCGGGGGATGAACTGACAGAACTGATCGTGCAGCATTATCTGGTCGATTTCCAGACCGCAGAGCGCATCAAACTTGCAAGTACGACCGGGGAGATGATCACATACAAAGATATCATGATGATCGAGCACTCCATTCCGGCGAAGGAAGTGTGGGAACTGGTAGAGCCGGTGACAGATAAAATGACAACAGCAGTGGCAGAGAAAATCAAAGAGTTAAATGGCGGACAGAGTGTCAGTGCTACATTTGTCGTTGGTGGAGGCGGAAAAATCCACGGTTTTACCGAGATGCTGGCAGATAAACTTGGACTTCCACAGGAGCGTGTTGCTCTTCGCGGTGAGGAAGTACTGCAGGAAGTAACCTTTGAGCAGCCGGATATCGAAAAAGATCCGCTCATCGTAACACCGATCGGTATCTGTCTGAATTATTATGACCAGAAAAACAGTTTTATCATGGTACATTTGAACGGCGAACGGATTAAGATGTATGACAACAATAAGCTTCTGATCATGGATGCCGCATTACAGGCGGGAGTAGCCAATGAAGATCTGTTCCCAAAACGTGGAAAAGAAGTGAATTATACGGTCAATGGCGTGGCAAAAGTTGAGCGGGGTCTGCAGGGGGAATCTGCTGTGATCACCATGAATGGAAAACCGGCAGGCATCAATACTAAGTTAGAACCGAATTCAGAGATCGAGATCTGCCCATCCACTGCGGGAGCGGATGCCATGATCACCATCGAGCAGTTAGAGGAGTACCATACATCCACCATAACATTTATCGTCAACGGCAGGAAAATCGTATGCCCGCGTTTTGTTGAGGTAAATGGTAAATTAGAACCAGCCTCTTATCTGATCAAAGAGGGAGACGAAATTGAGACGAGGGCTTATTATACCGTCGAGCAGATCGCAGAATTTATGGACGTGGAGATCGACACGGAAAAAGAGATCATTGTGAATAACCGGGTGGTCGACCAGAATTATCTTGTCTATGAGAACTTTAATATTGAGTGGACGATCCTGTCCTTCCGCACACATGTGTCTGATACAATAGAGGAGATGACCGCTGAAGGCATTGAAGAAACAGCAGATACGGCAGAGGCACCGGAGGAGAATGTTTCAGACAGCGGAACGGCAGGTGAGACAGAAGACAGCGTACCAGCGGATGATGCATCTGTGACAACGGATGAAGAAACGCAGACGGCGGAGGAAAGTCCGGCAGATAACGAAACTTCGGAGGAAGCCAAAGAGAAGGAAACGCATTCTGTGAAAGTTATCATCAATGGCACACCGGTCACGCTGACAGGAAGAGAGTCCTATATGTTTGTGGATCTCTTTGAATTTTACGAATTTGACCTTTCTGCCTCTGCAGGAAGAGCGATCATTACAAAATTAAATGGCCAGAATGCACAGTACACCGCAGAATTAAAAGACGGTGATGTGATTGAACTGGCTTGGAAAGAGAAATAGATTTATGGAATTATGCAGTATTGCAAGCGGAAGCAGCGGAAATTGTATCTGTGTCGGTTCAGATGACTGTCATGTGCTGATCGATGCGGGAATCAGTGGAAAAAGGATTGAGAACGGTTTAAACAGTATTGATCTAAAGACTGCAGATATGCAGGGAATCCTCATCACACATGAGCATATCGACCATATCGCAGGACTCGGAGTGATTGCAAGAAGATATGGCATTCCGATGTATGCAACAGGGGAAACCGTTGATGCTATTTTACATACAAAAACCGTTGGAAAAATAGACGAGGCACTTTTTCAGGTGATCGAGTCGGAAAGGGAGTTTACAATCGGTGATCTTACGATCGAACCGGTGTCCATCTCCCATGATGCGGCAGATCCGGTTGCCTACAAGATCAGACAGCAGGAAAAGAACGTGGCAGTCATGACAGACCTTGGAACCTATGACGACCATATTGTGGAGAAGCTGCAGAATGTGGACGTGCTGCTCTTAGAAGCCAACCATGACGTGCGCATGCTTCAGGCAGGAGCATATCCATATCCTCTGAAACAGCGTATCCTTGGGGATAAAGGACATTTGTCGAACGAGCGGAGTGGACAATTGTTAGGAAAAGTGCTCCACGATCATTTGAAACATATCGTGTTAGGACATCTGAGCAAAGAAAATAATTATCCGGAGCTTGCCTATGAGACGGTGCGTCTGGAAGTGGAGCTGGGAGATAACCCTTATAAGGGCGATGATTTCCCAATGTTTGTGGCGAAGCGTGACGAAGTATCGCAAAAAATAGTATTCTAATAACATTTATTAGATGATTTAATAAATAAAAAGAGCTTAAGTAGTGGAAATAATAAAAAGAGTATGCTAATATGGAACATAATTAAAATTTATCTTGGTAACGTGAGAAAAATCTGACGGAACCGGGCAGAATACAGTGAGGAGACATGAACCATGGAACATAATGCAAATAAAACCATTATTACAGTAGTAGGAAAAGATACAGTAGGTATCATTGCAAAAGTCTGTACTTATCTGTCAGAAAATGGAGTAAATGTTTTAGATATTTCCCAGACCATCGTATCTGGATACTTCAATATGATGATGATCGTTGACATGACAAAAGCTGCAAAAAGTTTTGCAGACTGTCAGAAAGATCTGGATGTATTAGGCGAAGAGATTGGCGTATCTATTAAGTGTCAGAAAGCAGAAATCTTCGATATGATGCACAGAATCTAGGGAGGAAAGCGATAAATGATTAATTTCTTTGAGGTAAATGAGACAAACAAAATGGTCGAGCAGGAAAACCTTGATGTCCGTACCATTACCATTGGTATCAGTCTCTTAGAGTGTATTGATTCCAATCTGGATAAATTAAATGAAAATATTTATAACCGTATCACAACTGTTGCAAAGGATCTTGCCGCAGTAGGTGAGAAGATCGAGCATGAATTTGGAATTCCGATCGTGAACAAGCGAATCTCCGTAACACCGATCGCATTGGTAGGTGGTTCTGCATGTAAGACACCGGAAGATTTTGCGACGATCGCCGATACCTTAGATCGTGCCGCTGAAAAAGTGGGAGCAAACCTGATCGGTGGATATTCTGCACTGGTTTCCAAGGGAATGACAACTGCAGATGAGATGCTGATCCGCTCCATTCCGATGGCACTTGGCAGAACAAACCGCGTGTGCAGTTCTGTCAATCTTGCGTCCACCAAAACAGGTATCAATATGGACGCAGTCAAATTAATGGGTGAGATTTTATTAGAGGTGGCGGAACAGTCGAAAGACCGTGATTCCGTGGACTGTATGAAGCTTGTCGTGTTCTGCAATGCGCCGGATGATAATCCGTTTATGGCAGGAGCTTTCCACGGCGTGACAGAGGCGGATGCGATCATCAATGTCGGTGTCAGTGGACCCGGCGTTGTTAAGACAGCCCTTGAAAAAGTGCGTGGTGAGAACTTTGAAGTGCTCTGCGAGACAATCAAAAAGACTGCGTTTAAAGTAACACGTGTCGGACAGCTTGTCGCACAGGAGGCATCAAGACTTTTAAATATTCCATTTGGTATTGTTGATCTGTCCTTGGCACCGACACCGGCAATCGGTGACAGTGTGGCAGATATTCTCTGTGAGATTGGTTTAGAGTATGCCGGAGCACCGGGAACGACCGCAGCTTTGGCACTGTTAAATGATCAGGTGAAAAAAGGTGGTGTCATGGCATCTTCTTATGTCGGCGGTTTGAGTGGTGCATTCATTCCGGTCAGTGAAGATCAGGGAATGATCAATGCAGTTCAGGCTGGTGCCATCACGCTGGAAAAATTAGAGGCGATGACCTGTGTATGTTCCGTTGGCCTTGATATGATCGCAATTCCGGGTGATACGAAAGCAACTACGATCTCCGGTATGATCGCAGATGAGATGGCGCTCGGTATGATCAATCAGAAAACAACAGCCTGCCGTCTGATCCCGGTCATAGGAAAAGGTGTTGGCGAACAGGTAGAATTCGGTGGACTGTTCGGTTATGCGCCGATCATGCCGGTAAATAAATTTTCCTGTGATGATTTCATCAACCGTGGCGGAAGAATTCCGGCACCGATCCATAGCTTTAAAAACTAGAATTCAGGACTGCTCACTTTTGTGGGCAGTTTTTTTTCGTTATGGTTCATCCGTCAGCAACGGTTATCCGAGAAAAGAGTGAGTTTTATTATATATTAATACAACTTATATAACTTAGTAAATAAATTCATGACACTAATAAGAGCCAATCCATTGTAAAAATAAAACTGCAATGCTAATATAAAAAGGTATTGAATCATTACACAGATAAATGAACTTTGTAGAACAGAGGAGAGTAGGAGGATTTATGAAATCAATCTCATTAGCAAATGAACTTGCAGGAAATTCTTATCCAGGACGTGGAATCGTCATCGGAAAATCCGCAGATGGTAAATATGCAGTAACTGCTTACTTTATTATGGGTAGAAGTGAGAACAGCCGCAACCGTGTGTTTGTGGAGGATGGGGAAGGAATCCGTACACAGGCATTTGATCCTTCGAAATTAAGTGATCCAAGCCTGATTATTTATGCTCCGGTTCGTGTACTTGGCAATAAAACAATTGTTACCAATGGGGATCAGACAGACACGATTTATGAGTTGATGGATAAACAGCAGACGTTTGAGCAGGCATTAAGAACCAGAGAGTTTGAGCCGGATGCTCCAAACTATACACCAAGAATTTCCGGAATTATGCACATTGACAATGGAACTTACAATTATGCAATGTCTATTTTAAAGAGCAATAATGGAAATCCGGATTCATGTAACCGTTACACATTTGCATATCAGAATCCGGTTGCCGGAGAAGCACATTTTATCCACACTTATATGGGAGACGGAAACCCGCTTCCAAGTTTTGAGGGAGAACCAAAGCTTGTTGGTCTGGAAGGAGACATTGATACCTTTACCAGTCTGGTATGGGAAAATCTTAATGAGGAGAACAAAGTTTCCTTATTTGTACGTTACATTGACATTGAAACCGGAAAATACGAGACAAGAATTGTAAATAAAAATAAGTAAAGACCATAAATTTTTTAGAAAATCAAAGATAAGCAGGAGCGGAGATTAAGATGAAAGAATTAGAGTTAAAATACGGATGTAATCCAAACCAGAAACCATCCAGAATTTATATGGAAAACGGCGAGCTTCCAATCAAAGTGTTAAACGGAAAACCGGGTTATATCAACTTTTTAGATGCATTTAATGGCTGGCAGCTGGTAAGTGAATTAAAGAAAGCAACCGGACTTCCGGCAGCAACCTCTTTTAAACATGTATCTCCGGCTGGAGCAGCAGTTGGACTTCCATTGTCTGAGGTAGAGCGCAAAATCTATTGGGTAGACGATATGGACGTAGAGTTCACACCGCTTGCAAACGCCTATATCAGAGCCAGAGGCGCGGACAGAATGTCTTCTTTCGGCGATTTCATTTCCTTATCCGATGTCTGTGACAAAGAGACAGCACTTGTAATCAAACGAGAGGTGTCTGATGGTGTGATCGCACCGGGCTATACAGATGAGGCACTTGAGATTTTAAAGGCAAAGAAAAAAGGAAACTACAACGTGATCGAGATCGATCCGAATTATGTACCGGCTCCGATCGAACATAAAGAAGTGTTTGGAATCACATTTGAACAGGGAAGAAATGAACTTGTGATCGATGAGCATTTCTTTGACAACATCGTGACAGAGAATAAGGAAATCCCGGATTCTGCAAAAATGGATCTTGCCATTTCCATGATCACATTAAAATACACACAGTCCAATTCCGTATGCTATGTCAAAGGTGGACAGGCAATCGGTATCGGTGCCGGACAGCAGTCCAGAATTCACTGTACCAGACTGGCCGGCTCTAAGGCAGATAACTGGTGGTTACGCCAGTCTCCACAGGTGCTCGGACTTCAGTTTTTAGATAAGACTGGACGTGCAGACAGAGATAATGCGATCGATCTCTACATCGGTGAGGACTATATGGATGTGCTTGCAGATGGCGCATGGGAGAATATTTTTAAAGTAAAACCGGAAGTGTTTACAAGGGAGGAAAAACGCGCATGGTTAGATAAAAACACTGACGTTGCGCTTGGTTCCGATGCATTCTTCCCATTTGGAGATAATGTGGAACGTGCTCATAAGAGCGGAGTGAAATACATCGCCCAGCCAGGCGGTTCCATCCGTGACGATCATGTCATTGCAACCTGTAACAAATATGGCATTGCCATGGCATTCACCGGAATCCGCTTATTCCATCATTAATTATAATATTATTTTTGCAAAAGGAGGAACATTCCATGAGCGAAGTATATGAAAAATTAATGAAATGCTATAAAAGTGTCCGGGAGAAAACAGATTTCGTCCCGGAGGCGGCACTTATTTTAGGTTCCGGACTTGGGGATTACGCAGATGATTTAAAAATTGAGGCATCAATCAATTACGCGGATATCGAAGGTTTTCCGGTATCCACGGTGAAAGGACATAAGGGAAGATTTGTGTTTGCCCATGTGGAGGGCGTTCCTATGGTGATCATGCAGGGACGTGTGCACTATTATGAGGGATATCCGATGTCGGATGTAGTGCTTCCAACACGTCTTATGGGACTTCTCGGAGCAAAAAAGATCATTCTGACCAACGCGGCAGGCGGTGTGAATTATAACTTCAAACCGGGAGATTTTATGCTCATCACAGATCACATCACAACTGCGGTCCCGAATCCACTGATCGGAGAAAATATTGACGAACTCGGAACGAGATTTCCGGATATGAGTGAGGTGTATGCACCGGAATTACAGGAAAAAGTGAGAAAGGCGGCAGAAAAACTTCAGATACCACTGCAGGAGGGCGTTTACATGCAGTTTACCGGACCAAGCTATGAGACACCGGCAGAGATCCGCATGTGCAGGACATGGGGAGGCGATGCAGCAGGAATGAGCACCGCATGTGAGGCGGTGGCAGCCAATCATATGGGAATGAAAGTCTGTGGTATTTCCTGTATTACCAACCTTGCCGCCGGCATGTCAAAACAAAAGCTGGATCACAAAGAAGTGCAGGAGACAGCAGACCGAGTATCCAGACAATTCAAACAACTGGTCACAGAAGTGATAAAAACAATCTGAATCATTACAGTAGAACAATTTCACGGGTGTATTCATTTCGTGGGATTGTTCTGTTTTTTTGCGCAAGTACCTGTTCATAGAGATCAGCCGCAAAAATATCTTTTTCAAGAAGCCAGAAGGCATCGTCAGAAAGCGTCTGTCTGGCATTTGCAAGCTTCCCTATCAGTGGAATATCCGTGTGTTTTTTGATCTCGCCAAGTACGTCAGAAGACGATTTTTTGAATCCAAGCGGGCGCAGGTAAGGGACATAACCAAGCTGTTTTGCCTGCTTATAATCTTCGGCTGTCATATGCAGCAGAATATGCGTAAAAATACGGCTCATGCGTGCGTAAGTAATGTCGCGGCTCTGATTTAAGGCAGCAAACTGCGTGAAAGAGGAAAATGCACTGCGGTTCTTTTTCAGACGGTTCGCAATTTCAATATTACAGTCGGCAAAGCAGGCAAGTGCTTCTGCCGGATAAAAAAGCAACAGATAATTTAAAATACCGGAAAAATCATCCGCTTCCAGATAAGTGGAGGAGGCGAGATATTCTGAAAAAATCCGGAAAGCTTCCTGTGGCATGGCAGCAGAAAAAGATGCAAAATCCGGGGCAGAGCCGGAAGAACTGCCGGAAGAGCCAGCCTGTTTTAAAGTCTGCCGGATGGCAGAAGCAGAGGCATTTTTTAAGAGAATATCGGTGTCATGATATCCGGCACCTTCCCGCAGAATCGGATAAGGTGCAATCTGTGATCCGCAGGTTTTTAATGCTTTCAGGTATTCGATGCCAAGAATATTATTTGGTGTGGATAAGAGGCTGGTAAGCGGCTCTGTCTGCAAGGCAGCGTCGGAAGATTCAGCACTAAGATAAGATTTTAATGCCAGAATCCTGGCGGCAGGAAAATTTTTTCCTTCTTTTAAATAAATATTCAGGGCATCCTGATAGGAACGAGGCTCATCGACAAGAATGTCTGCGATTTTATTTAACTGGGAAAGGTCTGCATTTTCAGCGCCAAAACACAGGTAGTCGATACAGCCCATCCGTGTAAAGAGCGCGACACCTGCTCTGGCAAAATATTCTGCAGAAGCGCAGGCAAAAAGAGCAGGGAGTTCCAGCACAAGATCCGCACCGCAGGAGAGTGCCATTCTGGCGCGTTCGTATTTGTCTGTGATGGCAGGTTCTCCCCGCTGCACAAAATCTCCGCTCATGGCGACAATGACATAATCGCTGTCTGTTTCCTCTTTTATTTTTGCTATCTGATAAGCATGTCCATTGTGAAATGGATTGTATTCTGCAATAATGCCTGTAATTTTCATGGGATGATCCTTTCCTGGCTGTCTCAAAATGACTTAGTAGTAACATAACCATTTTTATAAGAAAAATCAAGTGACTGTTGAACCGTGTTTCGTGATTGTAATGCGGATGATAAGAAATTGGCCGTGACAGCGTAGTTTTCTATTATGAAACGGTAAGTAGAATCGTTAAAAAATTGACAAGATGTTTCGTATTAAATACACGAAATATGGCAAAAAGTGGCTTGTCGCACAGAAAAGAAAGGCGTATACTAAAACCATATGTGGTCTGTCTGAGAAGACCCGAAAAAGTAGAAAATGCCATAAGGCACAATATAGTTGATAGAGGAGAAAAATCATGAACGTATTAGTAATTAACTGTGGTAGTTCATCACTGAAATACCAGCTCATTGATTCAGAAACAGAAGCAGTATTGGCAAAAGGTCTCTGCGAGAGAATCGGAATCGACGGAAGATTAGTTTACCAGAAAACAGGTCTCGACAAAGAGATTACAGAAGCAGCTATGCCAACACACAAACAAGCAATCCAGATGGTACTGGATGCTATCGTAAATCCTAAGACAGGTGCTTTAAAGAGCCTTGCAGAGGTAGATGCTGTCGGACACCGTGTCGTACATGGCGGAGAGAAATTTGCAAGTTCTGTTGTTCTGACAGAGGAAGTTCTGGCTCAGATCGAAGAGTGTAACGATCTTGCACCACTTCACAATCCTGCAAACCTGATCGGAATCCGTGCCTGCCAGGAATTAATGCCAAACGTGCCTATGGTTGGTGTATTTGATACTGCTTTCCATCAGACAATGCCTAAGAAAGCATACCTTTACGGTCTGCCTCATGAATATTATGAGAAATACAAAGTGAGAAGATACGGTTTCCACGGAACAAGCCACAGCTTTGTATCCAAACGTCTGGTAGAGTACCTTGGAATGGATTTAAATAACTCCAAAGTGATCGTAGCACATCTTGGAAACGGAGCTTCTGTCAGCGCAGTTGTCAATGGAAAATGTGTTGATACTTCCATGGGACTTACTCCATTAGAAGGTCTTGTCATGGGAACCCGTTCCGGTGATATCGATCCTGCGATCATGGAGTTCATTGCAAAGAAAGAGAACCTTGATATTGAAGGTGTTATGAATGTTTTAAATAAGAAGTCCGGTGTACAGGGAATGACAGGCATTTCTTCTGATTTCCGTGACCTTGAGGCAGCCTATAACGAGGGAAATGAATATGCGATCAATGCGATCGAAGTATTCTGCTACCGTGTTGCAAAATACATCGGTTCCTATGTGGCAGCCATGAACGGAGTAGATGCGATTGCATTTACCGCAGGAATTGGTGAGAATACCAATCTGGTCCGCAGAAAGATCGTTGCTTACCTTGGCTACCTTGGAATCACTATTGATAACGAAGTCAATGATGCAACTCACGGTGATGAGGCAGTGATCTCCACACCGGATTCCAAAGTAAAAGTCTGCGTGATCCCTACAAACGAGGAGCTTGCAATTGCAAGAGAGACAGTTGCGCTTGTAAAATAATGAGAGACCAGACAGGATCTGCTGCGCAAAAGATGGAAAATGAATGGCAGATCCGGTCATAAAAACACTGTCAAGGGAAAAAACTTGACAATATGTGAAAAAAGTGGTTGACAAAAGAAAGACACCTATGTATAATCATTTAGGTGTGAAAAACCTCAGCTTAGGAGTTTGGGCTTAAGCGAGTTTTGGGGAGAGCGCTGTGATTATAGATATTTCAAGTATTGTAACTTGTGAGAACAAGTCCTTAACAGAAAAAGTTCAGATCGAGTTAGAATCCTTTGTATCGAGATTAGGCGAGTTCCCGATCATTGAAAAGGCACCGATTGATTTACAGATCGCAAACATTGATGGCGGCAAGCTGCGTATCAGTGGCACTGTGGATCTGGCAGCATCAATACCGTGTAGCCGTTGTCTGGAAGAAGTTCCGACAAGAATCCATTTCGACATTGACAAGGAGTTCCGTCTGGAAAATTCTGCGATCAATGATGAAGAGATGGAGGATATAGACTACCTGATTGGATTTGATCTGGATGTAGATAAACTTATCTATGGAGAGATTTTGGTAAACTGGCCGATGAAAGTTCTGTGCAAAGAGGATTGCAAAGGAATTTGCAAAGTGTGCGGAATGAACCTGAATAAGGGTGACTGCAATTGCCAGAGAACAGAACTGGATCCAAGAATGGCAGCAATCCAAGATGTCTTTAACAAATTTAAGGAGGTGTAAGTAAATGTCTATTTGTCCGAAGAATAAATCTTCCAAAGGAAGAAGAGATAAAAGAAGAGCAAACTGGAAAATGACTGCTCCTGCATTAGTAAAATGCAGCAAATGTGGTGAATTAATGATGCCTCATAGAGTATGCAAGAACTGTGGCTCATATAACAAAAAAGAGATTATTCCTCAGGACTAATTTTTAAGAAGATCAGAGGACTTTCAAGAGATTGAAAGTCCTTTTTCTTTACCGATTTTTAACAATTACAGTCATTGTAGACTGTCTCGGGCTATGCTATAATGAGTGTTACCAATGGGCAGTATTGCTCTATCACGAATCAAAGAAGGGAATAAATATGGGCGATTTTTTTAATGTTGACAACAAGTTTTTTCAAGGATTGGGGAAGATCATTGATGTGATCTGTCTGAGTGCGTTCTGGTTTTTTTTATGTATCCCGATCGTGACAGCCGGGGCGGCAACCACAGCATTGTATTATACGGTGAATAAAGTGATCCGGAACAACCGCAGTTACATAGGCAGGGAGTTCTGGCATGCATTTAAGACGAATTTCAGGCAGTCAACGATCGTATGGCTGATCCTCCTCTTATTATATGCGATCATGGGATTCGACTGTTATGTGATGTATCAGTATGCAAAAGCAGGTGTTGCGTTAGGAAAAATATATATTGTATTTGCAGTGCTGATGATGTTTGCAACGATGTGGGCAATTTACCTGTTTCCTTATATTGCGCGATTTGAGAATCAGACAAAGATGATCTTAAAAAATGCAGCGCTGATCGCACTGGGAAATCTGTGGAAGACACTGCTTCTCTTTGTCCTGCTCCTTGCAGCAGCATTTGCAGTTTATATATTCCCACCGGCAGTATTTATAATTCCATGTGTATATATGCTGCTTGCTAATTTCATTCTGGAAAAGATTTTTCAGAAATATATGTCTCCGGAAGACTTAGAAGCAGAGAAGGAACGGAACATGGAATATTTCAACTGAGAACTGTGATCACACAAATGTGATTATATATTGATTTATAGAAAAAGTTATAGTATATTTTCTTATAGACGTGTAAGGAGCACTTTTCGTAAGGCAGTTAACACGCAGGAAATGGAGAAGTGTATGCAACAGGAAATCACGAGAGTTGCACTGGATGCAATGGGTGGAGATAATGCACCGGGAGAGTTAGTCAAGGGTGCAGTCGATGCTGTGAATGGCAGATCGGACATCAAGGTGCTATTGGTAGGACAGCAGGATGTGGTTGAGAAAGAACTGAAACAGTATTCTTACCCAAAAGAACAGATTGAAGTGGTACATGCTGAGGAAGTGATCGAGACAGCAGAACCGCCAGTGAATGCAATTCGAAAAAAGAAACAGTCATCAATTGTTGTTGGAATGAATATGGTAAAGCAGAAAGAAGCAGATGCTTTTGTTTCCGCCGGAAGTTCAGGCGCTATCCTTGTCGGAGGACAGGTTATCGTTGGAAGAATCCGCGGAATTGAGAGACCGCCTTTGGCACCATTGATTCCTACGGAAAAGGGAGTCTCTTTATTGATCGACTGTGGTGCGAACGTAGATGCGAGGGCATCACATCTGGTTCAGTTTGCAAGGATGGGATCCATTTATATGGAAAATGTTCTTGGAATTAAGAATCCAAGAGTTGCAATTGTAAATATTGGAGCAGAAGAGGAAAAGGGGAATGCGCTTGTAAAAGAGACATTTCCATTATTAAAAGAGTGTACAGACATTAATTTTGTAGGCAGTATTGAGGCAAGGGAGATTCCACATGGCGAGGCAGATGTCATTGTCTGTGAAGCATTTGTGGGAAATGTCATCTTAAAACTGTACGAAGGACTGGCGGGTACACTGGTTGGCGCAATCAAGAAGGGTATGATGAGTACTCTGCGAAGCAAAATTGGCGCTGCGCTTGCATTGCCGGCTTTAAAATCTACACTGAAAACATTTGACGCCTCCCAGTATGGTGGTGCACCGCTTTTAGGATTGAATGGTCTTGTGGTGAAGACGCATGGAAGTGCCAAGGCAAAGGAAGTTACCAATTCAATTTATCAGTGTGTTACTTTTAAAGAACAGGATATTAATGGTAAGATCAAGAAAAATATTTTAGGTTCTGCAGAACAGGAAGGAATGTAATTATGGAATTCGAAAAACTGAAAAAAATTATCGCTGAAGTATTAAATGTGGATGAAGAGGAAATCACAATGGAAACCACTTTTGTGGATGATCTTGGAGCAGATTCATTGGATGTTTTCCAGATTATTATGGGATTAGAGGAAGAATTTGATATTGAGATTCCAAATGAAGAAGCTGAGAAAATCGTAACAGTTGGAGACGCAGTGGAACAAATCAAAAATGCTTTAAACTCATAAATATAACTTTTAAGCATACAGGCTGTCGCAACGAAATCTTTTCTATGTGCGACAGCCTCTTTACGTTACTGATAAGAAAAGAGGAGAGGTTTTTTGGTAATGGCTCAGGTGGCTGAGGTATTACGAAAAATCCTCTGTGAGAGGAGAAAATATGGCAAATTTTTTAGAATTACAGGATAAAATTGGATATGAATTCAAACAGGAGAAACTGCTGCGTCAGGCATTGACACACAGCTCTTTTGCGAACGAGAAACATTTGAGAAAACATTCTGATAATGAAAGACTGGAGTTTTTGGGAGATGCGGTGTTGGAAATCGTTTCCAGTGACTTTTTGTATAAGGCATATCCGGACAAGTCGGAAGGAGATCTGACAAAGCTGCGTGCGAGTCTGGTCTGCGAACCGACGCTGGCAATCTGTACCAGAGAGATGGAACTTGGCAAATATCTGTTCCTTGGAAAGGGCGAAAATCTGACAGGTGGAAGAAACCGCAATTCGATTCTCTCGGATGCATTAGAGGCAGTGATCGGAGCAATTTATCTGGATGGTGGATTTGAACATGCAAAAACGTTTATCCATAAATTTATTTTAACAGATATTGAACATAAAAAGCTTTTCTATGACTGCAAGACAAGTTTACAGGAAGTCGTGCAGGGACATTATGAGGAAGAACTGAATTACAGATTAATTTCAGAGGAAGGACCAGACCATGACAAACGCTTCTCAGTAGAGGCAAGGATTGGCGAGCGGGTGATCGGAACAGGAATCGGTCATACAAAGAAGGCTGCCGAGCAGGAAGCTGCCTATCAGGCACTGCTGCTTTTAAAACCGGTCCAGAAAAAATAGTGCAGGAAACGGAGTTATGAAATGTATCTGAAAAGTATAGAAGTTCAGGGATTCAAGTCATTTGCAAATAAGATCGTATTCGATTTTCACAATGGGATCACCGGGATCGTTGGACCAAATGGTAGTGGTAAGAGTAATGTCGCAGATGCAGTGCGCTGGGTATTGGGAGAACAGAGTGCAAAACAGCTTCGTGGTGCAAGCATGCAGGATGTTATTTTTGCCGGTACAGAAAACAGAAAACCTTTAAGTTATGCATATGTTGCAATCACTATGGACAACTCAGATCATCAGCTTGCCATTGATTTCGAGGAAGTTACGGTGTCAAGACGTGTTTACCGTTCCGGCGAGAGTGAGTATCTGATTAATGGAAGTCCGTGTCGTCTGAAAGATGTCACAGAACTTTTCTATGATACCGGTATCGGTAAAGAGGGATATTCTATTATCGGTCAGGGACAGATCGAGCGTATCTTAAATGGTAAACCGGAAGAGCGAAGAGAACTTTTTGACGAGGCGGCAGGAATCGTAAAGTATAAAAAGCGAAAAGCAACTGCCCAGAAAAAGTTAGAGAACGAGCGGGAAAATCTGGTGCGTGTCAATGATATTCTGGCAGAGTTAGAGCGTCAGGTCGGTCCGTTGGAGCGCCAGGCGGAAAAAGCCCGTATTTATTTAAAGAAAAAAGAAGAGTTAAAAACGTTTGATGTCAATATGTTCTTATTGGAAATGGAGCGTATTGACAGACAGTTACAGGAAGTCAAAGAAAACTATTCGATTGCGGATCGTGATTATCAGGAAGCAAAAGAAAGTTATGAGCAGATAAAAACAGAATATGAAAAGCTTGAACAGGATATGGCGGCAGAGGACGAAAAGATTAATGCAATCCGTGACGAGATGAGTCAGTCCGCTGTGACAAAGAACAGGCTGGAGAGCCAGATTGAAATCTTAAACGAGCAGATCCGTTCGGCAGAGCATACGGATGAACATATGCAGAGCCGTCTGGATGCCATCGACCATGAGAAAGAAGAACGTATTTCTTCCGGAAAGACTTATGAGGAAGAAAAGGTTACTCTGGACGCACAGATCTCTGAGATTGAGGAAAAGAAAAAAGCAGCGGAAGAAGCACTTCAGACATTGCAGACAGAGATCGCGAGATGTACGGAAGGCATGGAAAAAGGCAAAAGCGAATTGATTGAACTGTTGAACAGCAAGGCTTCTATTAAGGCAAGACAACAGCGGTTTGACACGATGGAAGAACAGGTCAACATCCGAAAAGCTCAGTTAAACCAGAGACTGCTTGCAAGAAAAACAGAGGAAGCAGATTTAGATTCTGTTTTAGCAGAGTATCAGAAAGATTTCGATTCCGTCAATCAGAAAATAAAAGAGCTGAAACAGGCCGGACTTTCCATGGAGGAGAAAAGCCGCGACTGGAAGAAAAAATCCATTGAGACAACGCATACATTAGAGGAGACACTTGCAAGATATAACAAGCAGCAGTCCAAATTAGAATCTCTGAAAAATATTGCAGAGCGCTATGATGGATATGGTAACAGTATCCGTAAAGTGATGGAACAGAAGGAGCAGAACAGGGGACTTCTCGGAGTTGTTTCTGATCTGATTCAGGTGGAGAAAAAGTATGAAACAGCCATCGAGACTGCATTGGGTGGAAATATCCAGAATATTGTCACAGAGGATGAAGAGACTGCCAAGAAAATGATCTCTTTCTTAAAGGAGAATCGTTTAGGACGTGCAACTTTTTTACCTCTTACAAGTGTAGATGGAAAAGGCAGCTTTAAAAATATGGATGCCTTAAAAGAACCGGGTGTCATTGGTCTTGCCAATACGTTAGTCAAAACAGAGGAAAAATACAAGGGTGTGACAGCCTACCTGTTAGGAAGAGTGATCGTCACAGAGAATATTGATTTTGCAATCAAACTGGCAAAGAAGAATCATTATTCCCTTCATATCGTAACGTTAGAGGGAGAGTATTTAAGTCCGGGCGGTTCCATGACAGGTGGTGCATTCCGCAATAACAGTAATCTTCTCGGAAGAAACCGTGAGATCGAAGAATTAGAGGAACTGATCAGCAAGTCAGAACAGAAGATAAAGGAAAGCCGCAACCGGCTGGAGGATATCAAGACAGCACAGAGTCTGCTCATGGATGATATCGAAGCCAATAAGGCAGAACTACAGGAGCAGCTGATTTTACAGAATACGGCAAAAATGAATGTGGATCGTGCAGCGGCGCAGAAGAACGAAAGTGAAAATGTGTATGCGGGACTGATCGCAGAAAACCGTGAGATAGAGAAACAGCTTCAGGAAATCAACGATAATAAAGAAAAAATATCAGAAGAAATTGAATATGTGAAAAATCGTGAGAGCCAGATCGAGGAAGAAAATAAGAACTTCCAGCAAATTCTGGATGAGAAAAGTGCAGATGTGGAATCTGCTACAAATGCGGTATCCCAGGTGACATTAGAACTTGCGGGAATCCGTCAGAAGGCAGAATTCGTAATGGAAAATCTCACACGTATCCAGAGCGAGATCAGGCGGTTTGACGACGAGCGCGAAGGCGTGTTAAACGAAGCGAAGAATGCGAAAGCAGATGTGGAGAAGAAACGTCAGGATATCAAGGAGATTAAAAAGACAATTTTAAACTCCACAGATTATCAAAAAGAGCAGGAGAATGCTTTAAAAGAGCATACCCGGAAGAAAGAGGAGATGTCTGCTTCCTACAAGGGATTTTTCCAGAAACAGGAGGATGTTTCCAGGAAAATCGCAGACCTGGATAAAGAGATTTACCGTTTGAACAGTCAGAGAGAAAAACTCGAAGAAGCCGGAAACTACCAGACGAATTATATGTGGGAGGAGTACGAGCTGACACTGCATGCAGCGATGGAGTTGAGGAATGAGGCATTTTCGGATCTTACGGATCTGAAAAAACAGATTGCAGGCATCAAAGATGACATTCGAAAACTGGGAGATGTCAATGTCAATGCTATTGAAGATTACAAAGAAATCTCGGAGCGTTACGGTTTCTTAAAGGGACAGCATGATGATCTGATTGAGGCAGAAAAGACTCTGGTTGGAATTATTGAAGAACTGGATACCGGAATGCGCAAACAGTTTATGGAAAAATTTGCAGAAATTCAGCGCGAGTTTGACAAAGTGTTTAAGGAACTTTTCGGTGGTGGAAAAGGAACGCTTGAACTTGTAGAAGATGAGGATATCTTAGAGTGCGGTATCCGTATCATCGCACAGCCGCCAGGAAAGAAATTGCAGAATATGATGCAGATGTCCGGTGGAGAAAAATCACTCACAGCAATCTCACTGCTTTTTGCAATCCAGAATTTAAAACCATCTCCATTCTGTCTGTTAGACGAGATCGAGGCGGCTTTGGATGATTCCAACGTCAGCCGTTTTGCAAAATACTTACATAAGCTGACGAAGAGCACACAGTTTATTGTCATTACCCACAGACGTGGCACCATGGCTGCAGCGGATCGTCTGTACGGTATCACCATGCAGGAAAAAGGTGTTTCCACATTAGTTTCGGTCAATCTGATCGATGATGATCTGAGCAACTAATTCAGAGGACACAATGGGACAAATCATATAGAAACGAGGAAAAAGGGATGAGCGAAGAAAAAAAAGGCTTCTGGAGCCGTCTGGTTTCCGGACTGAGCAAGACGAGGGATAATATTGTTTCCGGCATTGATGCGGTATTCAATGGATTTTCCAATATTGATGACGATTTCTATGAAGAGATCGAAGAGATTCTCATTATGGGTGATATCGGTGTCAATGCAACGGAAGCTATCATTGAGAACCTGAAGAAAAAAGTAAAGGAAAATCATATCAAAGATCCGGCAGAGTGCAAGGAACTTCTGATCAACAGTATCAAAGAGCAGATGGATGTCGGAGAGACAGCCTATCGTTTTGAAAACGAGAAATCTGTGGTGCTGGTGATCGGTGTCAACGGTGTTGGAAAGACGACATCCGTTGGAAAGCTTGCCGGAAAATTAAAAGATCAGGGCAAAAAAGTTGTCCTTGCAGCAGCAGATACATTCCGTGCCGCAGCCGGAACACAGCTTCAGGAGTGGGCAAACCGCGCCGGAGTGGAGATGATCGGCGGACAGGAAGGCGCTGATCCGGGAGCTATCGTATATGATGCGGTGGCAGCAGCAAAAGCGCGAAATGCAGATGTACTTTTATGTGATACCGCAGGCAGACTTCATAATAAAAAGAATCTGATGGAAGAACTTCGCAAGATTAACCGTATTCTGGAAAAAGAATATCCGGATGCGTTCCGCGAGACATTGGTTGTTCTGGATGCAACGACCGGACAGAATGCGCTTGCGCAGGCAAGAGAGTTTGCAGATGTGGCAGATATCACCGGAATCATCCTGACAAAAATGGATGGAACAGCAAAGGGTGGAATCGCCGTTGCGATCCATTCAGAACTTGGCATTCCGGTAAAATATATCGGAGTCGGGGAGACAATCGAGGATCTGCAGAAATTCGATTCCAATCAGTTTGTGAATGCATTATTTGATGTACAGGAGGACAAATCCTCTCCTCGCCCATAGGAGCTCGGATTTTTTCTTCGAAAAAACAAGGAGGATTAATATGCTTACATTAGACAAGTTTGAGGAGGCTTCCGAAAAGGTAAAGGAAGTCACGACAGAGACAAAACTGGTTTACAGTGATTATTTCAGCCAGCAGACAGGAAACAAGGTTTATTTAAAACCGGAGAATATGCAGTTTACAGGTGCATATAAAGTGCGTGGTGCATATTATAAGATCAGCACACTGACTGAGGAGGAAAGAGCGAAGGGACTTATCACTGCCTCTGCCGGAAATCATGCGCAGGGTGTTGCTTACGCTGCAAAATGTTATGGATGTAAGGCAGTCATTGTCATGCCAACCACGACACCGCTCATCAAAGTAAACCGTACCAAGAGTTACGGCGCAGAGGTTGTGCTTTACGGAGATGTGTATGATGAGGCATGCCAGAAGGCTTACGAACTCGCAGAGAAAGAGGGATATACATTTATTCATCCATTTGATGATCTCGCAGTTGCAACCGGTCAGGGTACGATCGCAATGGAAATCTTCAAAGAACTTCCGCTGGTAGAATATATTCTTGTACCGATCGGAGGAGGCGGACTTGCAACAGGCGTTTCCACTCTTGCAAAATTATTAAATCCAAAGATCAAAGTGATCGGTGTAGAACCGGCAGGGGCAAACTGTATGCAGGCGTCTTTTGCAGCAGGAAAAGTGACAACTCTTCCGACTGTCAGCACGATTGCAGACGGTACAGCCGTTAAGACACCGGGCAGTAAGATTTTCCCTTATATCCGGCAAAATCTGGATGATATCATCACAGTGGAGGATGATGAGCTGGTAGCAGCGTTCCTTGACATGGTGGAAAATCATAAGATGATCGTGGAAAATTCAGGCCTTTTAACTGTAGCGGCATTAAAACATCTGGATGTGTCCGACAAACGGATCGTATCCATTTTAAGCGGCGGTAATATGGATGTCATCACCATGTCCTCTGTGGTACAGCAGGGACTGATCTTAAGAGACAGAATCTTCACAGTGTCAGTTCTGCTTCCGGATAAGCCGGGCGAACTCTGCAAAGTTTCCGGTATTATTGCGGCACAACAGGGAAATGTCATCAAATTGGAACACAATCAGTTTGTCACAACAAACCGAAGCGCAGCCGTGGAACTCCGCATTACATTAGAGTGTTTTGGCACGGATCACAAGAAACAGATCATCAAGGCGCTGGAAAAAGAAGGCTACAAACCAAAGGTTGTCCGCACCAGCTTATAAGATTTATAAGTAATACTAAATTGAATCTTGGCAGATAATCATATATGATGGTTGTGTATTTGTGACTTTTTAGTGAAAGGGGTATTATCAATGAAAAAAATAGAGGAGTATGTAAGAACCATACCGGATTTTCCGGAACCGGGCATTATGTTCCGTGATGTAACAAGCGTATTACAGGATCCGGATGGATTAAAGCTGTCGATCGATTCCATGATCAAACTGTTGGATGGAGTAGATTTTGACATTATTGCAGGTGCGGAGTCCAGAGGATTTATATTTGGAATGCCGATTGCCTATGCACTTGGAAAAGCTTTTATTCCGGTTCGTAAAAAAGGAAAACTTCCTTGTGAGACAGTCTCAGCAGAATATGATCTTGAATATGGAAAAGCAGAGATCGAGATCCATAAGGATGCGGTCAAACCGGGACAGAAGGTTGTATTAGTGGATGACCTGATCGCAACCGGAGGAACCATGGAAGCAAGCTGTAAATTAGTAGAGCAGCTTGGCGGTGAAGTTGTAAAAATCCTTTTCTTAATGGAGTTGGCAGGATTAAAGGGACGTGAAAAACTGGCAAAATATGATGTAGCCTCTGTGATCACATACGAAGGAAAATAACCTTATAAAATATGAAGATGCTATGCAGTTACGTCAGGAGAGACCGTGACTGTAAAATGATGTAAGACAAAGTGGGAGATTAGAATGTTAGAGAAAATGTTTAAATTAAAAGAGAACAACACGACTGTGAAAACAGAAGTGTTAGCGGGTATCACCACATTTATGACAATGGCGTATATCCTTGCAGTCAATCCATCCATGCTCGCAGCAGCAGGAATGGATAAGACGGCAGTTTTGATGGCGACCTGTATCGCTTCCTTTATTGGAACACTGGCAATGGCAATGCTTGCAAATTATCCATTTGCACTTGCCCCGGGTATGGGATTAAATGCTTATTTTGCATACACGGTATGTGGCGCAATGGGATACGACTGGAAAATCGCCCTGATGGCAGTTTTTGCAGAAGGTCTGATTTTTATCGTGCTCTCCCTTACTAATGTGCGTGAGGCGATCTTCAATGCGATCCCTACCACTCTGAAAAAAGGTGTGAGTGTCGGTATCGGTTTCTTCATCGCATTTTTAGGTTTACAGGATGGCCACATTGTTGTAAATAACGATTCCACACTTGTTACGATCGTTGACTTTACAGGAGATTTCCATACACTTGGAATCGGAGCGATTCTTGCACTGATCGGTCTTTTTATCATCTCTATTTTATATATCAGAGGTGTAAAAGGAGCAATCCTCATCGGTATTGCTGCCACATGGATCTTAGGAATGATCGCTCAGGCAGCTGGTCTTTATATCCCGGATGCAGAAGCAGGATTTTATTCTTTATATCCGGTCTGGGGACTGACAGATTTCACTTCTTTAGGAGAGACATTCGGACAGTGCTTTAAAGCAGATTTTTCTACGGTAAGAGTATTTGATTTTGTGGTTATTATTTTATCCTTCTTATTCGTTGATATGTTTGATACATTAGGAACTTTGATCGGTGTGGCAAACAAAGCTCAGATGTTAGATGAGAATGATAAACTTCCAAGGATCAAACAGGCACTGCTCGCAGATGCGATTGCAACAAGTGCAGGTGCAGTTCTCGGTACTTCCACAACCACTACGTTTGTTGAGAGTTCTTCCGGTGTGGCAGAAGGTGCAAGAACAGGTCTTGCTTCTGTAGTGACAGGTTTCTTATTCCTGCTTGCTATTTTCTTCTCACCAATTTTCTGCGCAATCCCGGGATTCGCAACAGCTCCGGCATTGATCTTCGTAGGATTTTTAATGGTAACAACGGTGATCTCGATTGACTTTACGGATATGACAGAGGCAATTCCAGCTTACTTATGTATGCTCGCAATGCCACTGATGTACAGCATTTCAGAAGGTATCGCAATCGGTGTTATCTCTTACGTTGTGATTAATGTGATCTGCGGTAAGGCAAAGAAAATCACACCGTTAATGTATGTACTTGCTGTATTGTTTGTATGTAAGTATATCTTCTTATAAAAGAGTGTGAACCAGATGAAATATGTTCCATTTATGATCTGCGTGATTGTGTTTATTTTCACAAGTGCAGGGTATTTTATCACAGATAAGAAAACAGAAAAAATATATGGAGCACTTTCGATAGTAAGCATCGCGTGTGCGATTGTGCAGGCGGCGATCGTGTTTTAGAATGTGTTAAAAGACAGGTGTCAAGCAAAATCCCTTTACTGTAAAGAAAAAATGCTTGACACCTGTTTTGTTTTATGTTATCTTAGCAAAGGTGCCGATGTATGAATAGTAAAATAAAGGCATGGTGTGAAGAATGGAAGAAAAAATCGAACAGGCTTATCTCTATGACTTCTACGGAGAACTGCTGAACGAACACCAGAGAAGAATCTATGAGGACTTCGTGTTCAATGACCTTTCTCTTGGAGAGATTGCAAACGAAGAGGGAATCAGCCGCCAGGGGGTACATGATATGATCAAGCGGTGTACCAAGTCTCTGGAAGGATATGAAGAAAAACTTCATCTGATTGCAAAGTTTCAGTCAGCAAAGCAGAAAGTAGCACAGATTGATGCACTGGCGAAGGAGTTTCATTCCAGTCACAATGAAGCGATTATGGAGGAGATTGGGCAGATTTCCAATCAGATTTTAGAGGAACTATAAGATGGCATTTGACAGTTTATCTGAAAAACTTCAAAATGTATTCAAAAACCTGCGAAGCAAAGGTCGTTTGACAGAGGATGATGTCAAGGCAGCTTTGAAGGAAGTTAAGATGGCTCTTTTAGAAGCGGATGTTAACTTCAAAGTCGTAAAGCAGTTTGTAAAAGATGTGCAGGAACGCGCAATCGGACAGGATGTGATGAACGGACTGAATCCTGGGCAGATGGTCATTAAGATTGTAAATGAAGAGATGGTGAAGCTGATGGGCTCTGAGACAACAGAGATCAAGCTTCAGCCGGGAAAAGCATTGACAGTCATTATGATGGAAGGTTTACAGGGTGCAGGTAAAACAACCACCGCAGCAAAGCTTGCAGGAAAGTTTAAGCTGAAAGGAAAGAAAGTTTTACTGACTGCCTGTGATATTTACCGTCCGGGTGCGATTGAACAGTTACAGATCAATGGTGAGAAGCAGGGTGTGGAAGTATTTTCCATGGGAGATAAGATCAAACCTGTGAACATTGCCAAAGCAGCAATCGAGCATGCGGCAAAGAATGAATTTAATATTGTAATCCTGGATACAGCAGGACGTCTTCATATTGATGATGACATGATGGCTGAGTTGCAGGAAATCAAAGAGAATGTTACCGTTCATCAGACCGTTTTAGTTGTGGATGCCATGACTGGACAGGATGCAGTGAATGTAGCCAAGATGTTTGATGAAAAGGTAGGCATAGATGGTGTGATCTTAACGAAGTTAGACGGTGACACCAGAGGTGGTGCGGCACTTTCAATCCGTGCTGTTACCGGAAAACCTATTTTATATGTAGGTATGGGAGAAAAACTTTCTGATCTGGAGCAGTTTTATCCTGACAGAATGGCTTCAAGAATCCTTGGTATGGGTGATGTGCTGACATTGATTGAAAAAGCACAGGCTGATATCGATGAGGAGCAGGCAAAGCGTATTGAGCAGAAGATGCGCAAAAATGAATTTGACTTTGAGATGTATTTGGAATCTATGAGTCAGATGAAGAAAATGGGTGGATTATCCAGTATCCTTGGAATGATGCCCGGTCTTGGAATGGGAATGGGCAAAGGAAAGATGCCTGAGATCGATCAGGAAGCAGCTGAGAAGAGTATGGCGCGCACAGAGGCGATCATTTATTCCATGACACCGGAAGAGAGACGTAATCCGTCGCTTATGAATCCGAGCCGCAAGAACCGCATTGCAAAAGGTGCAGGAGTTGATATTGCGGAAGTAAATCGTCTGGTAAAACAGTTTGAACAGATGAAAAAGATGATGAAACAGATGCCAGGCATGATGAAAAAAGGTAAAAGAGGAATGTTCAAAGGGCTTCCTTTTTAATAAATTTTTAGCAATCACGCATCCCGGCCTTTCGTCCCCGGGTGATACTCTGTGTAATCACAAAAAGTATATCCGGTCCCGGCATCAAAGTCAGCAGCACTGCCGCACTAATAAATCCCCAAAGGTTCATAACTATAAATCAGATTCTAATTATTTTCAGCTAAAATTAATGCTAATAATCAAAAAAAATTAATTTTGTGAGAATAATTTAATCAATAACCATTAAAATCCATCGATCATGATTTCACTGATTATCCTGGGTATTATTTTCCTGTATGCCATTATATCTTACAATACGCTGACCCGAAAAAGAAACAATGTCGACAACGCTTTCGGTTCGATCGATGTCATGCTGAAAAAAAGATTCGACCTTATTCCCAATTTAGTCGCTACTGTACAGCAATACGCGAAACACGAAGAAGAGACATTTACTAAAATCACAAATTTACGGACGAAGAGTTACGACTCCCTCACAGCTGAAGAAAAAGCAGATTTTGACAAAACATTCACTGCTGCTAAAAATAATTTCTTTATGGTAGCTGAAAACTATCCGGCCTTACGGTCTTCGGAAAATTTCATGCAACTTCAAAAAACACTGAACGAGACAGAAGAACAACTTTCGGCTTCCCGCCGGACCTATAATGCAGCTGTTACGGATTACAACAATTCGGTGATGACCTTTCCATCCAACATCATTGCCAACCTGTTCAGTTTTACCAAAAAAGAAGTATTCGCTATTCCGGAGGAGGAAAAAGTGAATCCGGATGTAAAAAAATTGTTCCGATCTTAATCCACAGTTATGGAACAAAACTTTCAGGATATTTATGAACAATTGCAATCCCGAATCCGACAAGCAGAAGACAAGAGACTGCAATTAAAAGCGAAAGGAACGAAAAACGGGCTGATAGCGGGGGGTATTACCCTTGTGGCAGGAGTTGTCGTCAGCCTGATTATCGGAGGGGGATGGCCGGGTATCCTTATAGCATGTATGCTCGGCTTGATCGTACTATTTTCTTGTATTCAGTCCAAGTCGGGAGAATTATGTGCTTATTATAAAGAAAATATCATCTCGTCCATTATTTCCTATCTTTGCCAGGAAGCAAGTTACCGGCCGGAAAGCGGAATCGCAGAATCGGTCTTTATGAACAGCCGGTTATTCAGCACCTCTCCCGACCGTTATCGCAGTGAAGATCTGATTTGCGGAAAAATCGATAAAACCAGTTTTATCTGTTCGGAAATTATAGCCGAAGAAAAACGGGTCACGACCGATTCCAAAGGCCGCAGGCAGGAACACTGGATAGATATTTTCAGAGGTTTCTTTTTTATAGCCGACTTCAACAAAAACTTTCAGGGCCAAACGGTCGTTTTCCGTAACTCCTGGTTCAAACTCAACCTGGGCAAACAGAGAGTAAAACTGGAAAATCCGAACTTTGAAAAGCAGTTCGACGTATTCTCTACAGATCAGGTAGAAGCCCGATACATCCTCACTCCTAATTTAATGGAAAGATTACTCGAACTCGATTCCAGGTTTCCGGGGAAAATAACGGTAAGTTTCAGGGATTCTTCTGTCATTATCGCCATTCCCGATCAAACGAATCATTTTGAAACCAACATTTGGGAATGCCAGTTGAATACGGATAAACTGAAACGGGAATTCGGGACCTTGGTCAATCTATTTCAAATTATTCATGATTTAAACCTGAATCTGCGTATTTGGACCAAAGATTAACTTTTTATTGATTTATGTTACTAAATATCATTTACTTATTAGCAGGGTTTATTATTTTAGTGTATGGAGCCAATTTGCTGGTCGACGGTGGTGCAGCACTGGCCCATCGGCTGAAAGTACCGAATATCGTTATCGGTCTGACGGTAGTAGCCTTCGGTACCTCGACTCCGGAACTTGTAGTGAATATCATTTCATCGATCGAAGGAAGTTCCGCGCTGGCATTAGGTAATGTTCTGGGAAGCAACATATTCAACATCATGGCAATCCTGGGAGTAACCGCCTTATTCGTCCCTATCGGAATCAAAAGATCCACAACATGGATTGAAATTCCGCTGGCTGTACTGGCAGCAGTTCTTATCCTGATATTGGCGAACGGTGAGCCGGCAGGTATCATCACCCGGGCAGAAGGATTTTGTTTACTTTGCTTTTTTGCCGTTTTTATCGCCTACACCTTATTTATTGCCAAACGGGGTGGTCAGGAAACCGAAGAAGTAAATATAAAACCCTACAGCCTGAAGAAATCCGTACTTTTTATTTTGTTAGGTCTAGCCGGCCTCGTCGGAGGAGGACGCTTATTGGTTGACGGAGCAGTCAGTCTGGCTCAGATGGCAGGTATTTCGGAACGAATCATCGGATTGACCATTATCTCTATCGGAACCTCCCTGCCGGAATTAGCCACTTCCTTGATCGCTGCCCGCAAGAAAAACGCAGATATAGCCATCGGAAATGTCGTGGGTTCGAATATCTTCAATACCTTCCTGATCCTGGGAGCTTCGGCCGGCATATCCCCTCTGAAGGTAACAACGGATAGTGTAACCGATTTATGGGTCAATATCGGAGTTTCCGTCCTGCTGTTTATTTTTGTTTTCACCGGCAAGGGAAGACAGATCAACCGCTGGGAGGGTGCCTTATTTTTAACCCTGTATATCACCTATCTGACTTTATTGATCGTATCATAAAAGACCGGCATGTTTTTTTATACCGTTATGAAAACCCCTATCGTATATCTCCTATTCATGATCGTTCTGTATCTGTCTTGCTCACCTCGTCCCCAAAGCCCGGCCGATATTCACACCGATCTCAGCAATAACAAGATATTACAATTATCCGAACTATTCGACAGGATCCGTTATATTCCTTTGGAAACTCCAGATACCGCTTTGATAGCCAACGTACAATCGGTCACTTATCATAACGGCCGTTATTATCTTATCGCCGAAAACACCCTTTATGTTTTCAACCGCCACGGGCAATACCTCTCCCAGCATAACAACCGGGGACGGGGAGCAAACGAATACAGCAGTATCTTCAAAGTAAAAAGTTCCATCGGTGATTCTGTGATCTATGTATCGGGCGATAACGGTAAAGGCCACATCGTCATGGCTTACGACAAGAACGGAAACTACCTGAAAACATTGATACAAAACCGATCCTTCAATATGGAATTTAACGTACTGGAAAATGGTATCATCATTTCGGATGGGCGAACCGTCTCCCTATATGACAAACAAGGGAAATTGGAAAACGAAATTCGGATCAGTCCTTTCGATTCTATCTCTTTCGGTACGAGCAATTATTTATCCGATTTCTCCAGCCAGGAGGTTATATTCAGTTGTCCCGGTAGTGACACCCTCTATTTTTTGGGTAAAAGCGGTATTACCCGTAAAATATCCCTGGATTACGGTCATAATCAAAGCCCGGAACAATTCAAAAAATCGCTTTCGAAACCGATCACCTTCCCTTATTTTCACAATTTCATTTCCTTAGGTAAAACCGTCCTGGACCTCATCGTTATCGGCCAGAAACAATACATGATTCAACTGGACTTAACCCATCGGACCGCCACGGTATGCGATACCCTCGTCAACGATATCGATCACACGATTCCCTACATTCCCCGGGAGATGGTACAAAATCAAGGTTTGATGGTTTTACCGGCCCCGGTTTTCTTTCATTTTATCCAACCGGAACAACTTGCAGCTATCCCCGCCCTTCGTAACCTGACCGAAGATGCTAATCCGGTAATCGTCGTTTTAAATCTAAAATCCTCCTCTTTATAAAACAATAGAAATATTTCTCGTCCTATCTTCACAGGCGAATCACAGAAATCATTAACTTTGTATCTGTGAGAAATAATTGTTTTAAAAAAAACACAAATTTTTTTGACAAAATTTATAAACATATGAAAAAGGGATACATTGTTTTAATCGTTATCGCTGTAGTTGTATTGAGTATTTTCTTTTGGTTTAAAGGAGCTTACAACGGCATGGTCAATATGCGCGAAGCCGTATCGGCCCAATGGTCGAATGTGGAAAACCAATATCAACGGCGCCTGGATCTGATCCCCAATCTGGTCAATACAGTGAAAGGGTATGCTTCACACGAAGAAAATACACTGACCGAAGTAGTCAATGCCCGGGCAAAAGCCACTCAGATGCAGCTGAATATCGACCAGCTCGACGAAGCGGCCCTAAAAAAATTAAGTAACATACAAGGGGAATTATCCTCCGCTTTATCCCGATTGATGGCTATTTCTGAAAATTATCCGGATCTGAAGGCTAACCAAAACTTTCTTGATTTGCAAGCCCAGCTCGAAGGAACGGAAAACCGGATAGCAGTAGAACGCCGGAAATTCAACGATGTCGCCCGCAGCTACAATGCTTTCATCCTGCAATTCCCCAGAAACCTGGTAGCCGGAATGTTCGGATTCACCTCCAAACCCTATTTTGAAGCCAATGCAGGAGCTGAAAATGCTCCTAAAGTAGAATTTTGAGCAATGAAACCATCCGATTTTTTCACCCCGGCTCAGAAGACCGCTATGGTTGCCGCCATCCGGCAAGCAGAAAAAGATACTTCCGGCGAAATCCGGATCCATTTCGAAAATCATTGCCGGAAGAATGTACTCGACCGTGCAGCCCAGGTCTTTGCCGACTTGAAAATGCATAAGACAGCCTTGCGGAACGGTGTACTGATTTACGTCGCATTAGAAGATAAACAATTGGCGATATTGGGAGATGCAGGGATCAATGCGAAAGTGCCGGACCATTTTTGGGATGACATAAAAAACAATATGATAGAAAAATTCAAATCAGGACAGATTTGCGAGGGAGTTTGCGAAGCTGTCCTGACTGCAGGACAGCAGCTAAAAGCTTTTTTTCCCTATCAGGCAGACGATGTCAACGAACTGTCGGACGATATCTCATTTAAAAATTAAACATGAAACGATCAGTCCTTATTTTCTTTATATGCATTACTTCCTTTTTACAGGCTCAGGATCTACCCGAACCGATGCGCCCCAAACGGATAGTCAATGATTTCACTCAGCTGTTCAGCCCACAGCAACAACAAGCATTGGAGCAAAAGTTGAGAAATTTTAACGACACTTCTTCCACCCAGATCGCAATAGTAACCGTACCCACCCTACAAGGCTACGCCCCCAGCGATTATGCCCAGCGTTTAGCTGAAAAATGGGGAGTCGGCCAAAAAGGAAAAGACAACGGAGTCTTACTTCTGATCAAGCCCAAGAGCAGGACAGAAAAAGGACAAGTAGCCATTGCCGTCGGATATGGATTGGAAGGAGTCATTCCGGATGCCATCGCTTCGAGAATCATCCGGAACGAAATTATACCTGAATTTCAACAAAACAATTATTACCGGGGAATTAACAAAGCGACAGATGTACTCATGCAGCTTGCCGGTGGGGAATTTACAGCCGAACAATATGCCCGCAAAAACGGAAATGGCAGTGCCGAAGTGATCATCATTCCTATCTTGATCCTATTTCTCCTGCCTCTGTTTTTCCGAAGAAAAAAAGGGTATACCACAGGTAGCCATGGAAGTGGAGGAATCCCTCCCATATTTTTCGGAGGTTTCGGCGGTGGCGGCAGCAATTTCGGTTCTTTCAGCGGAGGTAGCGGAAGCTTCGGAGGTTTCGGCGGAGGGAGTTTCGGCGGTGGCGGGGCCAGTGGAAGCTGGTAAAACGATAAATACAGATAATGCAAATACCGGACAGTACCATATGTTCACTCCTCAATCAAGGCGAGGAGAAAGGCATGGAATATTTGTTTACCAGATATTACAAGCCTTTGGTACTATGGGCGGCTTCTTTCCTGAACAACATTCCCCAGTCGGAAGATCTGGTACAGGACTTTTTTATCCGTTTATGGAAAAAAAGGACCCAAACCTCACTACAAGCAACCACCTTTAAATCTTTTCTTTACACTTCTGTACGCAATCTGGCATTCGACCGGATGGAAAAAAAAGATCCCCTGCGCCATGCTACCGATCTGAAGTCTTCCGACAAAGCCTGGGAAGAATACGATACCCTGGAAGAAGAAGTATTGGCCCGGGTCAAAAACGAAATCGATAAGCTTCCCGAAAGAAGCCGTCAAATCATGCAATGTATCTATTTACAAGGATTACATTATAAAGAAACTGCAGCTAAACTAGGCATTTCTATCGCTACGGTGAATACGCTTTTAGTCAACGCCCTCAAAAAAATTCGTCAGGCCTATCCCGATATAACCCAAAATATCATCCTGTTTTTGCTTTTATCCGACAAAAAAAGATAAAAAACCAAAAACACAAAAGATTAAATTCCAATTCATTATAATTATTTTTTCAACTATTTCAAAAAAAGTTGTCTTTTCCATTCAATGAAAATTAATATTTTCCCGTACTATGGACAAATGCAACCGATATGCTAAATAAAGACAACATCGATCAATTACTTTTAAAGCATCTCTTACAGGAAAACGCCGTAGAGGAAGAACAGCTTCTGAAAGAATGGTTGGGACACGATCCTGAACATCAAAGGTACTTCGAAAGATTCCGTCGGCATCACATTCACCTTCAGGCTGCTATCCAATCCGGCCGTATTCAAGGTCAATATATTGAATTTGCATCCCGTCTGAAACGGCGTCATATCCGCCGTCTTTTTATCCGAGTTGCAGCCATCGCCCTGATTCTGCTCGGAGGCGGACTTTCCTTTTACCTGATCCATACCCCTTCACTGATTCCGACTTTAGCCGAAGTTCCGATTCATCCGGGTTCGTCAAAGGCGATTCTGCATCTTTCTTCCGGAACTGCGATTCCCGTAAACACCACTTCGCAGGAGTTAAAGGAAAAAGATGGAACACTAATCCGTATTTCCAATGAAGGAGTCTTGAATTACGCAGAATCAGCCAACATTTCGACTGCAAACCTGATAAACCGACTCGAAATCCCCAGAGGTGGAGAATTCAAAATCAAACTGGCAGACGGGACCGAAGTATGGTTGAATGCAGAGACAGAACTCCGATACCCAACGGTTTTCTCAAGCCTGGAAAGAAGAGTAAAACTTCAGGGAGAAGGCTATTTTAAAGTTGCTAAAAATGAAAAACAGCCTTTTATTGTCGAAGTCGGCGATATTGAAGTCAAAGTATATGGTACCCAATTCAATATCAGTACTCAAAATAAAGACAACATCGAAACCGTTC
>ERZ772886.316-NODE-316-length-47424-cov-9.317782_pt1 | contig 47424 bp, 77 predicted proteins | sample MGYA00512128_ERZ772886 | MGnify/ENA primary metagenome ERZ772886 (study PRJEB29015, sample SAMEA2737698) | human gut metagenome | biome: human gut; feature: human-associated habitat; material: faeces | place: China | collected 2012 ... | reverse complement strand
ACTCCTTACCGGAAAGGGATATGTCGCGGGCTTCGACCTGCGCCGCCTGCGCCGCCCACGTGGAAAAGGCGGCGAACTCGCTGGACGGCGTGGACAGCGCCGCCGTGAACCTGATGCTGGGCACACTGGTGTGCTCCTACGATGCGGACAAGGTCACGCCGCAGGCCATCATTTCCGCAGTGGAGGCGTCGGGCTACGGCGCGGCTCCGGCGGACGAGGCCAAGCGCGACATCCGCAGAGAGCAGGAGGCGTCCGCCAGAGCCATGGGCCGCCGGCTTCTGTGGTCCGTGGTGTGTCTGGTGCCCCTGTTCTATCTCAGCATGGGTCACATGATGGGCCTGCCGGTGCCCGCCTTCATGCACCGCCAGCCCCTGGCGGCGGCGCTGGTGCAGCTGGTCCTGTGCGTGCCCATCCTCATCCTCAACCGCGCCTACTTCACCGTGGGCTTCTCCCGCCTGTTCAAGGGCGCGCCCAACATGGACTCGCTGGTGGCGCTGGGTGCGGCCGCGGGCCTTGTGTACAGCCTCATTGAAATGGGCCTGCTGGCTGCGGGACAGGTCACCGGCATGCCGGATCTGTACTTCGAGTCCGCCGGCATGATCCTGACGCTCGTCACCGTGGGCAAGTATCTGGAGGAGCGCTCCAAGGGCAAGACCACCGGAGCCATCACGGCACTGCTGGCGCTGGCGCCGGACGTGGCGGTGGTGCGCCGCGGCGGCACGGAGGTCACCGTGGCCACCGACCAGATCAAGGCCGGTGAGACGGTGATCGTCCGGCAGGGCGGCCGCATCCCCGTGGATGGCACCGTGGTCAAGGGCAGCGGCTCCGTGGACGAGTCCGCCCTCACCGGCGAGAGCATGCCGGTAGAAAAGACCGCCGGCAGCAAGGCCGTGTCCGCCACCGTCCTCACCAGCGGCTATCTGGAGATGACCGCCGACCGCGTGGGTGCGGACACCACCCTGTCCCAGATCATCCGGCTCATGGAGCAGGCCGCCTCCACCAAGGCGCCCATCAGCCGTCTGGCCGACAAGATCAGCGCCGTGTTTGTACCGGCGGTGATCTCCATCGCCGTCGCCGCCGCCCTGCTGTGGGCCGCTGCGGGCGGCATGGGCGTCCGCTTCTGCCTGTCCATCGGCATCGCCGTGCTGGTGATCTCCTGCCCCTGCGCTCTGGGTCTGGCCACCCCCGTGGCCATCACCGTGGCCACCGGCAAGGCCGCCGAAAAGGGCATCCTCATCAAATCCGCCGCCAGTCTGGAGCTGATGGGCCGCGTCAACACCGTGGTGCTGGACAAGACCGGCACCGTCACCGAGGGCAAGCCCCGGGTCACCGACGTGCTGTGCGCCGCCAATGTCACCGAGGAGGAGCTGCTGTGCGCCGCCGCCAGTCTGGAAAAGCCCTCCGGCCACCCGCTGGCTGACGCCATCGTGCAGGAGGCGGAGCGCCGGAGCATCCCTCTGTGCGCCGTGTCCGATTTCGCCGCCGTGGCCGGCGGCGGCGTACAGGCCGTGCAGGACGGTAAGACCCTTTACGCCGGCAACGACCGCTACATGGAATCTATCGGCGCCGACACCGCCGCCCTCCGCGATGCGGCGGAGATGCTGGCCGCCGCGGGCAAAACGCCCCTGTACTTCGCCGAGGACCGGCAGCTGCTGGGCGTCATCGCCGTGGCCGACGTGGTGAAGCCCAACAGCGCCGCCGCCATCGCCGCCCTGCGCCGCAGCGGCTGTGAGGTAGTGCTCCTCACCGGCGATAACCAGCGCACCGCCGAGGCCATTGCCCGTCAGGTGGGTGTGGACCGCGTCATCGCCCAGGTCCTGCCCCAGGATAAGGCCCGCTGTATCGAGGATCTCCAGAAGGCGGGCCGGCTGGTGGCCATGGTGGGCGACGGCGTCAACGACGCTCCCGCGCTGGTAACGGCAGACGTGGGCCTTGCCATCGGTGCCGGCACTGACGTGGCCATCGAGTCGGCGGACGTGGTGCTGATGCGCAGCAGCCTGATGGACATCGTGGACGCGGCGGCCCTGTCCCGCGCCACCCTGCGGAACATCCGGCAGAACCTGTTCTGGGCGTTCTTCTACAACTCCATCGGCATCCCCGTGGCCGCCGGTGTGCTGTACCCCGCCCTTGGCATCACCCTGAACCCCATGATCGCCGCCGCGGCCATGAGCCTCAGCTCCGTGTGCGTGGTATCCAACGCCCTGCGTCTCCGGGGCTGGAAGGGCTCCGCTCCCGCCGGACGCGGCGAGGCCCCTGCCAATACCCAAAGTGAACCCGCCGCTCCTGCGGCACAACATAACGAGGAGGAACCAACGATGAAAAAGACTCTCAGCATTGAAGGCATGATGTGCGCCCACTGCGCGGCCCACGTGGAAAAGGCCCTGAACGCCCTGCCCGGCGTCACCGCCGCCGTGGACCTGGCCGGCAGCAGCGCCGTTGTCACCGGTGATGTCAGCGACGAGGCCCTGAAGAAGGCCGTGGCCGACGCCGGCTACACGGTGACGGACATCCATTGACCCTATGCGGAAACAGGGACGGCACACCCCCTCCGGTGCGCCGTCCCTGTTTTGTTGTCTGCCGTTCTCATGCCTGCCGCTTCTTCAGCTTCAGCTGAAGGCGGTCGGCGATCATGGCGATGAACTCGCTGTTGGTGGGCTTTCCCTTGGCGGACACAAAGGGTAAGTATACCTAAAAAATCCCCCGCCGTAAATGACGGGGGATTTTTTACCTATCGAGTTTACGCATGACGCTGTTGTAGACGCGCTCGTTAACAACTTTCAAACTGTCCATCAGTTCGTCCATAACCGCCCATGCCACACTTGGCTCAACAGCTGATACGGCCCGCAGAAAGTCGCTGTCGCCGAAAACTTCAACCGGTGCAGGAGCGGCGGAATACAGCATTGGCGACATTTTGTCGTTAACGTCGTTTTGCTGGTTAAGCACCGTATACAGCACGGCAAGGCGTTCATAGTTTGTCCAGCTGGACTCTTCGGTTTCTAACCGCGCTATCCACCTTTTGATCTCGGTCTCATCAATCATGGGGCGTTTACCCCCTTTCGTCCTCCAGCACGTCCATGCAGCGCTGAATGGCGCTTCGGATGGTGTCATCGTCTGCGCTATCCAGCATATCTTGCAACTGCCGTCTCATTCCGTCGCGTGCGCTGTCGCGGCTGTAATGACCCCGGACATAATGCTTTCGGCTTCTTGCGTAGGAGCTACCACCTCCGTACTCATCGTGCGGATACCGACGCGGCTGATACCCAGCTCTGGAATAGCCGCCATCTTCCATTGCCTCAATTTTATCCAGATTTTTGATGGTGCTTGCCAGTTTGTGCGCGATATCCAGATCACCTGCTCCAAGCTCACCCTTTCTGGCAATTTCATCCAGCTCATCGCAAAGCATATCGCGCAGCTCATACATAGATTTCATGCTCATGCTTTACCTCCTTTCAGCAGACGCGCTCCACGATCATGTTGCTATTGGCAAAGCTGATCGCCTGAGCGCTGGTGTTCTCCATCGCCACCGTTACGCAACAGCCCTTCGGCACGTCCACGTTGGCAGCGACGAAGATATTGAAATAATTCTCCACGGCGGCGGGCGTTACTGTCGCAACAGCGCTGGTCAGCGGCTCACCGTTGATAGCCAGCGCGGTGGAGATCGCGTCCACCGTGCCGCCGGTGGGGATGGCGATGTTTCCGCCGAAGGACACACGGAAACGCGCCTTGCACTGGTTTGTCAGGCCACGCAAGAACACCTGCCCGCTGCCCTCGCGGTGTACGATGCAGGACTTGCCCGCAACGGCAGTTTCCGTCAGCGGTACATTCTGCCCGGCAGGAACAGAAACGATGTTGGTATTTACATATTCAGCCAAAATACTCACTCCTTTCAAAAATGCAGACGGCGGAGCTATTGCCCCGCCGCCTTTCAATATCAGCCCGGAGCTGAACAATTTCCGTTTTGGAAATAGATTTCTATGCAGTTGTCAGCAGCCGGAGCAGCCGGTGTAGCTGCCAGCCCACGGGTTGCAGGATGCATACGCCGGGATAGGCGTAGGCCGCAGCTGGGAGATCAGATAGTTGTTCTGCGCCGCCTGAGACGCGGCCAGACGCAGCTCCTGATTTGCGCTCTCCAGATCGCGCATCTTGGAGTTGGCCAGGAAGTCCAGGATGGCGCGGCTGTTGGCGTTCTGATTCTCCACGATGTCGCGGGTGGCGTTCTGCACCGTGTTCCGCGTGTCACACGCCTGCGTCGCCATGTCGTAGCGCACCTGCGCAATGGCGGCTCTGTTCTCGCAGCAGCAGTCCGCCGCCTGCATCTGCATAGCGCTGAGCTGCTGCATCAGTGCCGCCTGCTGGTTGGCACGGGACAGCTCGGCATTGCCGAAGCCGGTCAACAGGGTGTTGTTCACAGCATAGAAGCCGTCGCACAGCCCGCCGTTGATGATGTCCATCTTGCGCTCGATGTTGGAAAAGTCGGAGGCCAGCACATAGCCGTCCACCACGCCGCCGGAATTGCCGTTGTTGCCCCAGCCATTGCCGCCCCAGCCGCAGAACGCGAACAGGAACAGGATGATGAGGAACCACGCGCCGTCACCGCCAAAGCCAAAGCCGTTACCGCTGCCATTGGCAGGGGTAACAGGCATGGTCATGGTGGGCATACCCTCGGAAAGAGACATAGTATCACTCCTTTTTGTTGATGTAATTTATCTGAATCGCGGCCACGATCAAGAAACAAGTTATGTTTCGTCTTATGTTTCGTCTTATGTTTTTGCTAAGCCTTTGCTTATTCCATCAGACTTTGAAATTGCTTCGCCATCTGCTGGAGCTGGTTCAACTGCTGCTGCGTAAGCTTGCCGCTTTGCAGCAGCTTCTCCACCTCCGCCTTGGGGTCGCCTTGGAAATTCGCTTTAAACTGCTTGAACTGCTGCACCATCTGCATAAAGCCGTTGCCGCCGCCCATTGCACCGAAAAACGGATTATTCATCGCTCTTTTCCTCCTTGCGCTTCTTGCCCTTCATTTCGCTCACAAGCGCCGCCAGCGCGTCGAACTCCTTACGGGTCACATATTCCGCAGTGGGCGCGTTCTGCGTATCAGGAGCGCTTGCAAGCCGCTCCACAAGGTCGTACACCTTGAGCGTCGGTTTGCCGCTTGCATCGGCCTGTTTCAGATACACCGTGGGCGCCGTCGAATCCCACAGCGCCACCGCCGCATTGGGCGCGACCATCCAGCTTCTTGCCTCCTGTTCGCCGGATACCCACTGCACGCCGCTCTGCGGCAGGGGATTTTGCGGCATCGGAGGAATGGCCTGCATCTGCTGCTGCCTCAGCTGGGCGAGGTTGTCCTGCATCGGCGGCATATAGGGGTTTCCGTAGTAGGGGTAGTTCATGCTTCATCCGTCCTTTCCCAATAATACAAAACTGTTTCGTTGCTGCTGTCCCAGCTGTCATATAAAACACCATCTTGTACACACACGACATGACCGGAGAGCGCGAGAATATACGTTCCAAATGGGTGCTCATCGGCAAAACGGCCAACTGTGTAACAATCAGGACAGGTATCCGGCACGATGTACCGTCGGAAACCTACCGACCGAAGATAAGCGCCCCAGCAGGAGTTAGCCGACGGCATATCCCCGTCAAGATATCCCTGTACGCAAAGCCGGAGGTACGTCTCACCCCAGTCCTTGCCAGTTGCTTTTGATATGGCTCTGACGGTACAGTCGCCTACGTTTTTACCTCGTGGGTTTTCATTGTAGTAGCTATACATATTCGCGCCTATCGTCGTGGAAAAGCTCCACGATGCGCACAAGGAAAAGCAATCCAGCAAAGTCCGCTCCGTATTGGTCGCATATATCCCGCGCCATATCCGCCGTATACCCGCACGTCAACAGCCGCTCCATTACACTCATTTCGACACCCCCTGTATATCTCACAACATACAACAAAAAAGGCCCAACAAAGAGCCTGAAAAAGGTCTTTGTTGGGTCTTTATTTTATGGGTTTTTGATATGGTCGGCAATCTTTTGGTAACCGTTGCGGCGGCACTTCTTGACATACTCGACCGATGAAAACAGCCTGTTTGCTACCTGCTGGCGGGATTGTTGCTTGATGTCGCACGCGATGATGCAAAACGCTTCGTCTCCCGGCAGCTCAAGCGCGGCAACGTAATCAATAGCACGTTGAGGGGATATACTGCGCAGTCTTGCGCGGATGTCTCGGTAAGTTGTATTCATGGCGATCATATTCGCCGTGGACTTGCGGAGCTTTGGCGGAAGCAGGGGTCGGCGCATCGTTATCCCTGTTTCGTCCAGAGTTTTGGATCCGTAAATGTGTCGCTCTCTTCACATAGAAAAAACAATTTCCTTACTGCCCCAGCAGCTTGCCCCACGTCCCCTTTCCGGCAATGCCGTCAGCACCGAGGCCGTACTTGGTCTGGAACTTCTTCAACGACGCTTCCGTGCCGCTGCCGAAGTCGCCGTCCGCACCGGCAGCGCCGCAGGAGAACCCGTAGGCGATCAGCGCCGCTTGCAGGGTCTTCACGTCCGCACCCGCCATGCCGTGTTTGAGCATCCGTACCTGCATGGGCAGCGTCGTGTCCTTCTCCGCAGGCACCGGCACCGGCGCGTTTGCGCTCTCCACAAAGGGTACGCCCAGCGCCGCGCAGAGGCCCTTGGCGATGGTCTCGCCGATCAGGGTGGTGTTGTCGATGATCCACTGCGCGATGCGGGGGACATCGTGGAAGTCCGTCTCGATATACACCGTCGTGGCGGCAGGGTGCTTCACCTCGTACAGTGCGGGATACGCCCGGATGACATCCGGCGCACCCGGCGTAATCGGGCCAAGTACGTCCATTACCGCCTGACACGCCTTGTACCCTGCGCTGTTCCGGTCGCCGCTGTAACAGAACAGATGCGTACCGCTGGCCTTTCCGTTGCAGGCGTTGGAATGGATGGGGACGTGCAAATCAGCCCCAAAGCGGTTGGACGCCGCCACACGGTTTGCCATAGTGTCGTACTGCCCCAGCATCACCTCCACACCGGAGCGCTCCAGCGCGGCCTTACAAGCCTCTGCGATGCGCCCGCACTGGATGGCCTCGGTAGTGTCGCCCACCGCATAGCTGTTGCTTCGCTGGTCACTGGGGGACAGATACACTCTCTTAGCCATTGTTGCCAGCCTCCTTGTGATACTGTGCCGTGCTGATGCACAGCACCGCGCCGAGGAACGTGTCCACGGCGGTGATGGTAGTCACCACCTCATCCGCATAAGGCCACGCCCACACCGCCGCCAGCGCCGCGTACAGCGTAGCCACGGCGGGCATAACGATGATGACCAACCACTTGAGAATGTCGTATACCTTGTTGTTCAGCTTCATAACAATTCCTTTCCGGCCTGTCGGCCTGTTCCATTTTGTCTCACCGTATGGGCAGCTTCCGCACTTCCTCCATGACGCGCCGTGCGCTGCCGTTGCCGCCCATCTCCTCATACGGCTCATAGAGATACACCTGCAAGTTCTCGTACTCGTCCTGTGTGACGTAGCCCCGCTCGATGTACACCATGCCGAGGTGGATGATGCGGTCGTGGGCCAGTCCCACCAGCATCTTCCGCTCCGCCTCGTCGGACTTGCTGCGCTTGGCTGTCAGCTCCATCCGCTTAAGGATCACCTTGCTCACCACGCCCCACAGGGCGGTGGAGGTCAGCAGCGCCACGATCAGCGGCACGCCGACATTCGTCCATGCTTCCATCAGGTCACCCCCTTACAGCTCGGCGCTGAACACGAGCTGCGCCCCCTTCTGCATGAACAGGGTGTAGGTCTCGCCCCCCGTCAGGCCGCTGGACGTAAAGATCAGGCTCCGCATGGTGCAGGCCCCGCCGGTCTGCATCGCCCAGCCGCCCGTGACCCTGGTGACGTCCTTTGGACTGCCGGAGGTTTTGCCCACCTTGAACAGCGATACGCCGCCGGTGGGAATGGTGGGCGTGGGCGATATGCGCATGGGCACAGCCAGCGGGATGGGTACCCACAGGTCGACGGTGTTGTTGGCGTACCCGATGGCCACTCCGTTGCCACTTGTGTCGTAGGGAGTGGAGATGATCTGGAGATAGCGCATGCACCTAATCAGCTCCTCGCCGTAATCGGGGATCTCGTTCAACACCCACGCGCCGCTGCTGTTCTGATGGGCCAGCGTTTGCTCCGTCCCCAACTCCAGCTTGACGGCCACGAGTTTTTCCCCCGCCGCCGTGACTGTGACCGTCTTGGTTTCGCTGTTGTAAGTCGGCACCACCTCGCCCACTCCGGCCTGCGTCAGGGCAGATGCCGTCACCGTGCCGACCGGTGCAGTCTCCAACACCTGCTGCATGGTTCCGTTCAGCGTGATGCCGTCCGTGTTGATCGTCACGCTGCCGCTCACCAGCTTCCAGCGATCCAGAAAATACCCTGCGCTGCTGATGGTGCCGCTGACGTCCCGCTGGTTCACCGGATTGCCGAAGTACCAGTTTATTATCAGATTCCGGTTGCAGGGCTGCACTTTGGTTGCGATGACGCTGCCGCTGATGGAGATGTTCTCTCCGGGGGTCAAGAGCGGCTGTTTTTCTTCGCCCAACGTATCCAGCTTTGCTTCCACGCTGACGCCCCCGCTTGTGGTAATGTCCGCAGCGGTCAGTACCACGTTGCCGCTCTCGTCCGGAGATTTGTCGTTGACCGTACTAACAGACCCCGCACCGTCAATGCCCATTCGCGTCACTGAATAGCTGACGGCAGGACTGCCGGTATTAAAGGTGGTCGTAACCCGCGTCCATAGGTACTTGCCCTGCGGCACGGTGGGGATTGTGGTGCTCCAACTGCCGCTGGGGACAATCGTCCCGGAATCCGATACCATGTACTCCACCGTTGTACCCGACACCGTGGCGGCGGCTCCTGTGTCACCCTTATCGCCCTTGATCTGATACCACTTGTATTGCTGCCAGTCATCAGGGGCTTCTGCCGCCGTGCCGGAATACACGCCCATCCACGCATCCGGCAGGTCGCCCATACTGTGACTGGACGCCGTGGGCTGCTGGCTGGCGTATTTGATCCAGACGTGACTTGCCTCGCCGGTATCACCCTTTGCGCCGTTGGCCACCGCGAACGTAAAGTATGTGCCGTCCGACCGGGTGAATCGGTACGTATCCACCAGCCCCACCGTAGACAGCTTTTCGAACGCTGTCAGGCCGTTTCCGTTGGTCACGGTAAAGGTTTTCGTGGTGGTGTCGGCCAGCGTAATGGTGTAGGTGTCCACAAGCCCATCCGTACCGCTTTTGGCAATATTAGAAATACCTCCGTGACCGTCAGCCGCCGCCGTCAGCCAGTTTAATAGTGTCTGTCCTTGCAGGCGCTTTGCCGTGCCGTCCTGTTCCAAAACGAACATGTCCGTTGACTTGATCTGCTCCGCTGCTACCAGCTCGGATATCGCTTTATCAGCCATTGTCAGCGTCCTCCTTGTTCTCAGTATTCATCGCCGCCGTCAGCGCTTCCAGCGCATTGATACACGCCAACAGCCGGTCAAGGTTGCTTTTACCCCGCACCTCCACACCATTCAGCGTAGTGATGACGGCAGATAAGGTTTCCTTCATGTGCATTATTTCTCCCCCTCATATGGTCGCCGCAGCGCTACACGCACGGCGCTGGAATCGTTGTAGGCGTATTCAACGCCGATAATCTTCGTGTATCCGTCATAGACTGCCGTTTCGCCGCCCGCAATGTATTCCATGTGCCGAGTGTTGGCGAGCGCGCTAAACGCAGTCAAAGCGTCTATCAGAGTCACACCCAGAATATCCACGTACAAGATACCTACAGATGATAGGCCACAAAAGGGGCATTCATAAATAGTTCCGTTATTTATTTTGAGTTTGTCCATTTTATTACCCTCCTCTACTGTATCAATAACGTACATATCCGTCACGTAGGAATAAGGCATTCCCTTGAAAATTTAGTCCCTTTAGGGCATTCACAATGTTTGAGGATAGTTTATCTATAACAGCACTTCCGGCGAAAACTTTATTTGCATAGATCACATCCGCAAAGTACCCTTTGATTGTGTCATTACATGTGCTTGGGTAGACTGACCCGGACGTGATATGCCTGTTCACAATGGAATCTGTTCCGATCTGACCGCCGCCCACAGAAAAGCTTGCAAGTCCCGCTCCGTCAAAATACCCAGCGTTGCCGCCGTAGTCGATGCTCCCAGCCTGCACCGTTCCCAAAAATTTGCCGCTGTAGGCGGTCAGATTGCCGCTGCTGTCAACCGTGAAATACTTGCCAAGCTGGATACCGTTTGGGCCAAAATAAATGCCGTTGGTATTCGTGCCGCCCCATGTCTGGCCGTTGGTACTCAGATATCCGTCTTTGATCGTCAGGCCACCAATAACGCCGCTGGTGGCGGTGATTTTGCCCGTAACACTCAGCCCGCTTTTATCGGCTTTCAGCACCGTACCGCCGTTGCTGGTCAGCGTCCATCCGTCCGCTGTCAGGCTCCATCCGAAACTCGCATTATCTCCGCCCTTGCGGTCTACCTTGGCACTGATTTCCCCGGCCTGAATGTTTAGCGCCGCCCGCAGCGTCTCGTCGTCCGCTTTTCGCGCCTCCACCTCCGCACTGATTCGGTCGGCAATAACAAGTAGGTTTGCTTTAGTCTCCTTATATTGCCGCTCCGCTTTCCGTATAGTAGGGGACTTGTATTCGTACTTATAGTTGATTTTTTCCCCACCCGGGGCAGAAATGTTGGCCGTATATAAAGGCCCATGCAAAATATCTTTTTTATAAATGCCACCGTATACGCTTCCACCGGAAAATGCGTCACCGAGTTCTACCGCAGGGTTAATATGTGCGCCTGATGCCGTATACGGTTGATACTGGAATCCTCGGACGCTCGACAAGATTTTATTTGCCATTTCTTGTGTGCCCCACGGGCAAAACAGTTTCAGCGTTTGTCCTGTATCGGTGCCTGCGTTATATTCCATTTCGTCTGATACGGAAATCGTGACCTTGGAATATCCATCAAACGTGTTTTGCTTTTCTAACGATGATACGTTTTTTCTTACGTTTATTACATCAGACAACGATTCTGTCACCTCCAAACGTTATGGCAAATCCAGCATTGTCGATCAGGTATCTCGTTTCCTTCGGTATGTCCCAAAAACAAACGAGTTGCAGTTCTCCGGTTTCACTCATGATAAAGCAACCTGCATACATTGCTGCAATATACGACAAATACTCTCGGCACGAATATGTAGTGTTATATTGCACGAGGTAGGCGTTATTCATTGCGTTTTTTGTGCGTTTATCCACCGTAACGCCAATAGCCGATGCGATTTCTCTTACAACATCGATGTCCTTTGCAGGCCACGTTAGATTTGTGTTTGACGGGTAATCTTGTTCAGAAAACAGAAGTGCATCGTATCCGTGGATGCGAAGCCATCTAACATCATCGTCTTCCGCATCTTCTTCAATCGAATCGATGAAGAAAACGCCTTGAGGGAGCCATTCAGAAGCACGTGTGCCGTCTGTGATTCTTGCATAAATTCCGACGCGGGAAAGACCGGGTATCTGCCCAATCGGCTTTAACATTTTTATGTCTACTTCACGACTAATGCAGTTCCCGCAGGACGGCTCATCTCCATCAAATAGGCCTCCTGATGTTTCCACACTTGAAAGCATATTCGCCCCGTATCCTCCATCGGCACCAGAAGTCGCTATAAGTATTCGTGTACCGCCAAACGTTATATGATCTCCTGTTTTTTCTACGAGAAGTCCTGATTCCCCGATTGCAACTCTTGTTTCAACGGTATAGTCACCAGCCAGTAATTCCTTGTATAGCGCAGATGTCTGTTGCATTTTTCTGCTCCTTTACTTTTCGACAAGCGGGAATGTAATGTCTGCCCAGATGGATTCACCGGTTTCAGGATCAACCGTAGAAATCGTAGACGGCACATTATTTGAATAATACTGTGCAGATACAATTTCATGTAGCGGATGCAAATTTGTCTCAACAATTACAAACTCCGGAAGGATCAACCTCATCAGATTAATCTCGTCTGCGCGATGCAATGGCAGGCATTTTACAGTTGCCTTATACTTAATGGCTACCCGTCCGCGATGCATCGTGCCATCCATTGTTCTTCCAGCCTTGTCACTATCCAAATCGCTTCTTGTCCAAACGATGCCGCCATTTTCGATTAAATGCATAATGTCTGTCCCGTCAATTTTGAAATACGGTTTTGCCATTCTTACACCCCCAGCGCACGCTGTCTATTTCTTTGCTGTCGCGTGATTTCAGGAGACAAGACACGCGCCAGCTGTGCAAGGTCACCGGTGAACTTAATCGTGATGTCCTCTCCGCCACCAAAGTTGTTTATCTCTTCGCGTATAATCTGACGGATAAGATCTGCTGGCGCTTCGATGTTTGTCCCTTGCTTTTGGTCGCCCAGAACCGCCATAAACTTTCGGTTTGGTGGGATAACAGCCCCCTGTGCCAGACGGGGAATGTGCACTTCCGGTATTTGCGGTATGCCACGAAATTCAATCCCGATGAGGTCAAGTCCCTTTGCCAGCAAACTGTTCTCCAGCAGGGAGTTGAGCTTACTTATAAGCCAGTTGATGCCTTTGATGATAAGGTTTACAGAAGCCTCCAAGACGCCGACGATTGTATTCCAAATGCCACGGAAAATTTCTTTGATGCCTCCCCATGCTTTTCTCCAATCCGCTGTAAATACGCCGGTCAAGAAAGCAATAAGGCCCCCGAAAATTTGTTTTACGCCATCTATACCAACGTTGACATAGGTTTTTGCCAGTTCAATGATTTCGCGGAACCGCCCGTTTGTTTTTTTGTCAAACCAGTCCAGCAAACTTGTCAGCCCAAGTTTGAACCAATCAAAAATGCCAAACACAAAAGTTTTAACGCCGGTAAGCATTTGGATAACCGACTGTTTCATTTTCTCTAAGTCGCCTGTCAGTATGCCAGAAATAAGGCCAAGACCACCCTGTACAATGTCCTTGATACCGGTCAACATATCTCCCACCGGAGTACCGGCAAGACCGCACTTTTCTATGATGGTGTCTATGATCTCTCCAAAGATATACCCCACAAAGTCCAGCAAATCGGCCAGCAGTATCCGGGCGTGGTTTACAAAGTCGATGATGTTGTCCAGTGCCGCTCCCCAATCCCCGGAGAATACGTTGCCGATAAACGATTTTACATCTCTAAAAATGTTGGCGATGTCCTGTCCTATCTTTTTCAGCCGGTCAGTGATTTCATCTAAAAAATCCATCTTGCCGATTTGGCTGAAATTAGGCAGAATAGCAGACGCACCACCGCTGCTTTCACTACTTAACTTGTTTATCTCGTCAAACGAGGCCAACTGTTTACTTGCCGACTTCGCAGCACTGCCTACACCCTTATAGGCGTTCATTTGGTCATTCAAGGATTTTGCCGCATTGGCGCTTTCTTTTGCCGTTGTTCCAAATAGTGCGGATACAATATTCGCGATAAACGAAACCACCGTAGCCAGTACCTTAACCAGCGCAGTAAACGCCGGGATGATGATCTGCACAAGCGGCTGTGCCAGTGTCAGAAGCGCACCCTTGAGCTGTGCAATAGCGTCCCGCGCTTCGCCGTTTACGGCTACCACATCTGCCAGCCAATCTCGGAGGGCCGCCAACGCACGGGCAATGATGGTAAAGACCAGCGCCCGCTTTGCCAGCATTTTTACGCGCTTTGTGAACGCCTCCATTCCCTGGGATGCTTTGTCTAACCCTTCTTGTATTTTTCCTGCGTTCTTGCCGGTATTGCCAAGTTGCTTACCTAACTCACCGGCCTTTGCTTTCATTCGGTCAAGCTCCGCTTCGCCCTCGCGGATAGCGGCGTTCTGCTTGTCCAGTTTGTCATTCATGGCGTTCCATTCTTTTTCCATAGACGCTACAGCGGCCTCCTGCTGCTTGATAGCGTCGCTGGTGAAGAACTCGCCGCCGCCCTTCATCTGCGCCAGTTTGGCCTTTGCTTGGTCAAGCTGTGCGCCCAGGTTGTTGGCTTGGTTAAACAAAGTATCTCGCGCGGATTTCTTGTTGGTGAGCTTTTCCTGCAGCGCTTCTATTTTCTTTTCCAGCGCATTGAGTTCTTTCTGCGCCTGCTTATCGTCAATGTCGGCCTTGATGATAACGGAGCCGTCCGCGTTTGCCATATAATCACCTACTTGCTTTTATGGTATTTATGTGGTACTATGAACAAACCACAAAAAACTTCTTGGAGGGCGGAAGAAAATGAACAAAATGACTAAGTGCAAGACCTGCGGCGCAGATATTGCAAAATCTGCGAAAGTTTGCCCTGCCTGCGGGGCCAAACAGAAAAAACCGGTTGTGCTGATCGTTATAGCTGTGTTTATTGCTATCGGCATTATTGGCACTGCGCTTGGCGGGAACTCCCCAGAAAAGGTTGGGGATACAGGCGCAAAAGGCGGAAACGGATCAACTGCTCCGCAGAAAACGGAATTTGCAGTTGGTGACGTTGTCTCCCTTAAAGACATTGAAGTCACATTTGTGTCTTGCACCCAATCAAGCGGAGAAGGTTTTTACACACCAGACAGCGGCAACGTTTTTCTATTTTGCGAATTTGCCATTGAAAACAAATCCAGCAAAGATATTTCCATAAGCTCTATAATGTCCTTCGAAGCGTATGTCGATGACTACTCCACAAACATGAGCATGACCGGCACATTAGCCGCAGACAAAGGCCAAATGGACGGCACTGTTGCAGCCGGGAAAAAGATGTCTGGCGTAATAGGCTACGAAGTCCCCGCCGATTGGAAAACGCTTGAAATCCGTTTTACCCCGGACTTTTGGTCTGGCAACGACATTACATTTATTGCAAATCATTGACCGCCGCGCAGCCGCCCTCCGGGGCGGCTTTTTACGTCCAGCCTTTGATAATTTCTTCCTCCGCCTCCGAGTACCGTCGCTTGATGTCGATAACGTCGCGGTTTCTGCGGTAAAACTCCCTGTCGGCTTTGTCTTTTAGCTTGCCTTTTGCTTTCAGATCGCGTATGCGCACGATCTGCGCGAAGTAGCAATCCCCGATTTCTCCGTAGTACGAAAGAAACGTCCACCAGTGCAGATACGGAAGCGCCCGCACCTCTTGCCCCACTATGCGGTTGATTGGGGCGATGAGCAGTCGAAAGTCCTGTTCCCAGTCCATCAACTTGGTTGATTTTTTTTGCGTTTCCTCATTTCCGCCATTGATAAACCAAAAGCACTGTTTTATCGCTTCTTCCATGTGCTCCTCAGGCATAGTGAAAAAACCGGGGTAAAACATTCCCAACACGCCAAAGCACTTTTCTTCGCTCGTTAGTTCCACAGCAGACAGCACCGAGAATATGTCCAGTATCACGCGGAAATCCGTTTCTATTGGGTATTCCGTTCCACACACCTCAAGGCTCGTCGGAAGGTCGTACATCATCTGTGGTACTTGGCCGTATACTTTGCAAGCTTCTCACTGTGAAAAGCCTTTTCACGCTTAATCCCCTCGTCCAGCTCGTCCATGATGGCAACCATCAGGTTCATCCACAGGGGCGCACCGTCAGCGATAGCGTAAACGCTCACGTTGCCAAACAGCGGCTCACACACCGGCTGCTCAAACACCCCGTCAATAGTCTCGCGCATTTCGGCGTCCATATTTCGGAGCCAGTCAAACATTTCACGGGCGCTCATTTTTTCTACGTTATCGTCCCGCGCATCCTGCTTCTTTTTCAGCGCGTCAAACGCTGTGTAAAGCTTGTCTGCAAACGCCGGATCGCTGGGATTAAAATACACCGTGCATTTGTCATTCAGGTGGTATTCCTGTACGCCGGTGGTGATTTTCAATTCCTTCATGTGTTCCCTCCAAAACAGGGGCGGTTGCCCGCCCCTTTATTTAGGCCGCAGTAAACTCAATAGCGCCGCTGCTGCCCTTCTTCACGGTACCCACAGTGCGGGTGCCGCCGTAGGTGATTTCGCTGGTGATATTCAGGGTGCCGCCGCCCTCGCCGCCGATGCCGGTGATGGCAATAGCGCAAGCGTCGTAGCGCTCCGCAAACATCGCCTCGCCGCTGGTGGCGTAGAAGTGGCCGATCATCATGTCCTGATTTGCCAGCGCCTGGGCATCCTGGTCTTTTACTGCCAGGTTCCACATCTTCACCGCCGCAGCATCGCCCGCATCCAAGGGAATGGGATCAAAGGTCTGCGTGATGGTGGGCTTCTTCATGGTAGTAAAGGTGTGTCCCAGAATGTCCTGCTTGGTGTCGGTGCTCCAATCCATTTCCTCGCTGCTGTCCTCAACGCGCTTACCGATGGCGCTCCACACAGGGGCGGATGCGGTGCCGGTATTCATGTACGCAATAAGCAGTTCGCGGTCAATGGTCTGGCCCACTGTGGTGTTGAATTCCAAATCTGCCATTATACATTCACCTCGTAATTCAGTTTCATAAGGATTTGGTGATCTTCGTCCCCGTTTTCATACATGGCAAACAGGGAAGATCGCGTGGTCGGCTCCATGCTGATAACGCGCTTGTCGTCGCCAATGTCGGGCTTCTGACCATTTGCCCAATCCCCGATAGCGTTCAACAGTTCGTCAGCCTTGAGCCGTTTGTCGTTGCTGTTCCCCGGCTTCACTCGGTAGATTATCTTGAACTGATAATCCGCCACATAACCGCCGGTGATATACTTCCGCACGATGTAAGCCGCCTGAATGGTCGACATCGCCATAGCGGAAGTGTCGGCGGGAAGAAACTCAAAGCGGATAAGGTCGACTGGCAGCTCCGGGTATGTGTTCAGCCACACAAGCAGCTTGCGCGATACCTGATCCTCTTCCGCCGCTGACACGGCCTTTTTAATCTTTTCCAAATTTCTTCACCGCCTTATCTGCCACCCGCACCCACTTCTCCATGTTCTGCGCTTTGGAAGCGTCAAACCAGTGCGCCTGTGCCTGCGGATGCATTGTTGTGTTAAATACAAGATTTCGGTCTGTGACCACCTTGTGCCCGCCCTTTGGGGCGTATGTGCTGCCGGTCGCCGGGTCTACCATTACCTTACCGTAGTACAGGAAGCGGGCGTATGGGCCGGGATAAATGACCTCGTTTCCAACCACCCGTGTTCTCTGCGTCAGAGAGCCTGTAAGCGCAGGCACAAAGGGGATGGTATCTTTCATCACCTGTTGCGATAAAACGCTTTCAGCACGGTCACAGGCCCTTGCAAGCTGCCGCTTTACCTCGTCCATGCCGGACACGTCAACAGAGAACTTGAGCGACATTTTATGCCCCTCCGACTTCCCAATGCTGCATATCCACGCTGCCAAAATCTTTCTCGTCCACTTTGGTCACGTTGTAGCAGCCGTCCTGTGCCATAGCCACATCCTCTTTGTCTGTGACAAACTCGCCTTTCACAAAGAACGTCAGCCCGCCGTTACCGTTCACAGACAGCGTCCACAGCCCGGACTTGTCCGCCGTTGCAAGAAACGCCTGCGGGGGCGCGTAAGTTTTGGCCTTGCCTGTCGTGCCGTCCACCGCTTTCACGGAAAACGGAATGTACAGGTTTACCGCGTCTGCGCTCTCAAGTCCGCTTTCGCGCACGTTGACAGCCTTGCTGGCCTGCAGCATAACGCCGCGCAGGATGGTCACATACAGCTTTGTGATTTCCTCAAAGGTCGCCGGGTCAGTCTCCTGCACGGCGTTGTAGACCGTTATAGTGTGGGGCGCGTACAACCACAGCACCCCCCTCCCCGATACAAAAGCCCGGTATGCGCCAGATACTCGTTACAGGTCGCCGCCAGCAGTTTCTTCGCACCGTCCGTTGCACTCAGCGCAGACGCGGCAGCTTCGCCGCCGCTGGCCAGCGTTCGGGAGTACCCGCCTACCGTTTCGCTTTTTACGTCATCGCCGGTCACCGCGTTTGTCAGTTTGGTTGCGGCAAGCTGCTGCGCGGCTTCGATCAGCTGATACTTGTCCACAAGTGCACAGCAGCACATTTTTACAGCGTCCATATCGGCGTTATCTTTTGCCCGGTTCTGCGTGTAGTAATCGAGGAAGGAGCTGGCGCGGACAACAAGACGCGGGAAGACATTTTCACTCACAGCGCCCATGTAAGTGCCGGAGTAGTATTCAAAGTCTGCGTAAGTCATCAGTGCCCTCCTTCCAAAACTGCGAGAATTTCAGCCTTTTTCATCGAACTGCTGACCCCTTTCACCCCGTTTTCATCGGCATACGCAAGCATTTCAGCTTTTGTCATGCCGGAGAAAGCCGGGGTGTCAGGGTCAAGCTCATTCAGCAGTTCAGTTAGCCCCCCACTGCCGGAGTGATGGAGCCGACAACCACGCCGTCAATGCGCTCGGCGAACAGCACCATGCCGTTGATAACGGTGTCAGATGCGGTCATGTTGGTGTAATCGGGCTCCTCATGGATACCGATATAACCGGTGGCGTCGGTGGTGAAGTTGAACACCTCGCCCAGATCTGCGCCGTTCACAGGGATGTAGTACAGGACGATGTTGTCCTTGGCGGTGGCGTAAATCTTGCCCTTGGGGACGCTGGAGTTCAGAATCACAGTGCCCAGACCGAGAAAGTTCTCGACATAGGTCATGCCAAAAGCGGTCTGCAGGGTGATGTTGGCAGTTGCGAGATAGTCCGCAACGTCCAGCGGGTTCATGAAATACACTGCGCCGATCTCGTCATCCTCGAACAGCACCTGCAGCTGGCCCCATGCCTGAGCCAAGGTCGCCTGGAAGGTAGCACCGCTGGCCGTGCCAGTACCGGTTGCGAGGAAACCGAAGAAATCCTTGCGGATACCTTTCTGCACGTCCTTCAGCATTTCATCGGTGGTCATTTCGACGGCCTGATCGTAGCCGCGATCAGTGATTGCCTCGGCAGAAGTGGCCTTACGCCACTTCTTCAAGGTGATCTCCTTGTAGTTCACAGCCTCGGTCTTGTACTTGCTCAGAGGGATGGTCTCGCCCTCGGCCACAGCGCCGTCTTCCAGAGTGCCGGTAGCCTTGTAGCTCTTGAGCACAGTACCGGCCTGCTTGGCGATCTTGCGGGTAACGCCCAGAGCCTCCATCAGCTTCTTGATGGAATAACCGAACATTTCGGTAAATTCGATTTCGCGCACACGCGCGAGGTCAGCTTTCTTAATGAGCTTAGGATCAGCAGCCATTTTTATTCTTCCTTTCTAAACAAATCCATATTTGCGGCGATTGCAGCCCGCCGCTCCGCTCTGTCGGTGATCTTCATGATCTCGTCTTTGGTCATCGGCTTCCCGCCATCGTTAAGACGACCGCCCATGTCCACGCGGACGGATGCCTTGGCAACAAGCCCCTTATAGGTGCCATCCACAAGCGCATCAAGGGCCTTAGTGTCCTTGATTTTTTCACCGTCCAGCTCCAGCGCCGCCATTTCCTCTCCACATCCGCGCATGGCGAGGTCGAGATTTGCGCCGGTGATGTTTTTGCTCTCAAAGTAAGCACGCACGGCCTTTTCCTTCGCCGCCTTGCTTTCCTTTGCCGTGATGTCGACCTTAAAGGCTTCAAAGGCCGAGTGTTCCTTCTCGTACTTTTCCTTATAGCCGCCGTCACCTGCTGCCTTGAGGCTGTCCAATTCCTTCTGGACGCCGGGCAGCTTCTCCGCGTCCGCCTTGTACTTTGTGAGATCGTCCTTGAGGGGGTCGACCACGCCCAGATGCAGCGCAACCAAGCGATTCTCGATCTCTTCGGTGCAAGCCTCGCCGAGAATATTTCTGATTTCCGCTCTCGTAAATTTCGCCATGTTATTCGTTCTCCTTTTCTTTGGCCCCAATTCTTCGGGGGCGAACGTTGTATAAAAACCGCTGTAGATCGCGGGTTTTACCTGTTCTAAATTGCGTTTGCCATTTCCCACGCCTTGTGGATTTTCGGTCCTTGCCACGCGATCCAGTCGACAAGCTCCTCGTTTTTGCACCATGCCCCTTCAAAAGAAAGCCCGCTATCCGAAAGGCCGCTTTCGCTGAAAAATGCGTGTACAATTTCATGACGTAGCGTTTGCTTTTGAGCTTCTTTTGCCGTTTCTATCGGCTCGTTTTCCCACCCCTTATAGGTTGTCATGTCGCAAATTACGATTTTCTTCAAAAGGTGGTCGCAATATCCGTCAATGCTCCTGCGCTCAAACGCCTCATCGTCGCCGTACTTTTTAACGACAATTTCGTAATCCGTGCCTAAAATGTTGACTTTGCTGTTAGCCATGCGCTGCCTCCTAAAAGAAAAAGAGCCGACCTGTAAGAAATCCTTACAAGTTGGCTCCTATTGCCCTTTCCCACGCCCAATTACGCGGGAGTTGAATATTTGATTGTTTTTTTGACTTCTAACACGATGTAACCGTCACCCTTGCGCCGGATCTCCACATCGTTGCCGCGCCGGATAATAGACTCGATGGTCTGCATCAGTTTATCATCCATCAGCCCACCCCGATTTCTTTCAAATACGCTTCATACTCATAGGGGATGCCAATGTCATAATTCTTGTAGTAATGCAGAAACTCATACGGGAAGGTGAATTTACCGTCCCAAAACATACCTGCGTGAAGTTCTTCGCCAGTAAACATATCAAAACTGGGCAACGATGTCAGCCCGGCATCGAGGGAGGAAATGTGGCTTAAAATCGCTTCTTTTGGGATACTATTTTTGTATTTCTTATAGTCTTCAAAATTCTCAATAGAATTCTTGTATGGCAATCCTTTAAAAAAACCGAAATCCATGTCACTTTCTCCTTCCTCTTTGATTTGGGGTAAACGGCAAAATATTTCCTTCCCCATGTGTTCCTACTTTCAGTACGCCAGCACCGGAAATAAAAAGCACATCGTCTGGGGCTTTCACTTCAACGCCAAGTGCATTTGCCAGCTCTTCTGCAAAGCAATAATCGTTTTCCATGCGTGCGCCTGTGCTGCAAGATAGCAAACGAACTTTCTGGCCATTCCACCCTTTACTATGCCGAATGACTGCGGCAAGTAAGCGCGGTGACATATTGAGTTCTTTTGTACCAAATCCGACTGCCGTCTGGCTTCCGTGCATAGCGACGTCAAAATACGTTTTAAGAGGTTTTACCCTTTTAACGTTTTCATTCAGCGGGTCACCGTCCGGGAAGCACGCAATGCCATTTTCCAGCTTCATTGTACGTCTTTTCACAATAGAATTCAAGTTATCTCTTGCGTCTGCGCCGAAAAACTTAAGAGTGTCGCTATCGTCTTTAGCGTAAGCCGCTGCCACTTTTTCTCGTTGCGTTTTTATGGAATTTGCCGCTTTGATTGTTGCGTCATCCGTAAAATAGACGCGCATCCGCTCCGGTTGCTCCGGCAGTCCAGCTTCCGCGCTGAACGCCTTGTATTTAGCGTTTAGCCGCCGTAGCCGTATGTTTACCGCTGTCTCGTCTTCATGCAATCCTGCGGCTTTGTAGGCGGCTTTCTCGCGCTTGAGCTTTCGAATCTCCCGTTCCACACGCCGCTGCATTTGCGTTGCTTCATACGCTGTGTATGATTTTCCGTCGTAGGAGCATCCCAGTCCATCGTCTATATGCTTGAGCTGGTCTTCAGTGTATGTCCGTTCAGAAACACCCTCCACCCACGGGAACCGCCTGTGTCGGCAGTTTGCACCTTCCAGACCATCAACAGCGCCAAGACCGCAAACCTTATAGATGCTCGGGTAAATATCCCCGTCGCGGACACTGTAAACCTTTCCCTGCCAGTTCTTATGGCTTGACCACGGAGACGGCCCCGGCTTGTCGCGCGCGCCGGAATGGGCAGAAACCTCAAAATACGGTGTCTCAAGATATTCCGCGGATTGCTCCGTGTACTTTGCGCAGATTTGGGAAACGCCTGTCATTACCGCCCGCCGCGCCGCCACATCGATATGATCTCGATGGCCGCTCTCGTAGTCAACGACCTTCAAGCCACTGTCTGCAAGCTGCTTTACCGTCGTCTTGATTGCCTGATTGTAGTTGATCGCGCCGCTCTGCACCTGCATTACTGCCTTATCCAGCGCCCATTGGTATGCTTTGGCAGGCGGTAGCATCGTGCGTCCAGCGTCCACCAGGAATCCCATAGAAGCGGTCAAGTTTCGAAATGTGTCAATCGTCTGCTTTTTGATTGCCGCAACTTCCGCATCGTCAACCAGTTTTCCCGGCTGTGTGATGTGCGCAAGGTTGATAAGCTCTGTGTAATACTTCTGGTTACGCTCTACCACATCATCAAGCAGCTTATCCAGCTTTGTTTTGCTGATGCCGGAAGTTTCAAGAACTGCTTTCTCAATCTCCTTAAGATCAATTCCGTGGGAACGCAGCGCACGGATTGCCTGCACTGTTACCTCGTTCAGCTCATCCGCAGCTTTCAGCCGGGAGCAAATTTCATCCAGCAGCACAAGCTCAAGCGCCCGAAACAGTTCTGCCAGGACCTCCGGTAGTGCGTCAAGCAAAGCAGGGTCAAAAGGGTAAGGACGCATTGGCCGTCACCTCACTCGATATCTTCTTGCGGCTCTTTTGTCATGTCTTGCATCTTGGGAAGCGCCGCCTTTGCGGTGGCCTCGTCCTCGTTCATCCAGCGCATACGGAACTCCCAGTCGTTCATGATGCCAGCGTTAAGCAACTGCACATCGCGGTTAAAGTCCTGCCCCTTGTCTTCAATGATACTGTCATCAAAGTCAATGGAAATTTCAACTTCCTCATCCAGCCCGGCGTTCATAAACTTATTTCCCATGCGAAGCAGGGTGCGACACAGCCCTGTGATCGCTTGCTCGAGCAAAATCTCATGCTTTTTAATAGTCCGGAACAATGTGCTGTTTTCGCTGATGACTTGCGTAGCCGTTGCAATACTGCCTCGGTCAAATTTGTAATGGTTTTCACCGAATCCGCACTTGCTCGACAAGATGTTCAGCATATCTTGCATACCGGTGTTAAACTCCGCTGTGCGCAGCGTCATGTCGACCTGCTGGAGGATGCTGCCATCACTTCCTCTATCTTCCGGCATAACATAGTATATGGTCTCACGCTTGTCGAACATAGGGCGACCGTCAACGCTTTTGATGGCCTCCGGCTGCACCACAATGCGCTTCTTGCCAAGGACAAACTCGTTTACATAGCTGTCGTATGTAATATCAACGCCCTTTAACTGGTCGATGGCATACGCAAACACTGCAACGCCCATCGGGTTAAACTCATCGGAATTCGCAATGTTCAGGCGGTCGATAATAAACTGCGGCTTGTCGCTCCCTGTGTGAACGACAGGCGGGATCGTTTCAAAGCCCCGCACGCTGGCCAGCGGTACCTCATCTGTGCCGTACAGGTGGTTTTCAATGTCATACTCGCCGCCGTTCAGCCGATGAACCTGGATGTAAGTGTACTCCGTATCATTAACCCTTTTTGTTGACGCAAAAGCGCACTCTCGAATGACTCCGTTATCCCACGTCAGCGGATAGATGTTCCCTGCACTGACATAATTGATTCGAATTCGACCGGCGTCCACAATCTCCGATGTGTCCGGATTGATGCTCATACCCTCGACCGTGGGGACATAGGCAACAGTTCCTACCGCAGCTTTCCGCTCCTGCGCTTCGTTGGCCTTAACCCACCAGTTGTTATCTGCAAGGATCGCGTCTACAAAGTCCTGCTCTCGTTTTCCCTCAAGGGTGATGTTCACTCGCTCATTCATCAGCAGGTTTGCCCAGTCCTCGCAGACCTTCTTGCACATGTTGACAGAATATCTATGGCATTCCAGCTCTTCGATGCCGTTCCACACCGTATAGCTGTGGAAGTCCTTCACATCGCCGTCATACCAAGATCGCCATACACTGATCAACGAGTAAAACTTGCTGTCGACCGTATCAAAGCCCAATTCTACTAATGCTCTGCGGATATTCACTCTCTCACCATCCCATCATGTGACCGGCACGCTCCAGGTCTTTGTAATATGGCTCAATGCTGTACTCAAAGGCATCCAAACTATCGATATCGGATGTGCCGTCATCCAAGCGCTCATCTTCAAACTTATCAGGATCATAAATCGCGGTTTGTAGCGCATCGATCAGATGCGGGCAGCTCCGCGAAACCTTAAAGCGGCCCTGCTTCATCAGCAGTACCACCAACCGGATGCGATCAGTGATTTGCATTTTCAGCGCGTTCTTAACCTGCGTGCCGAGGTGCATCTTCTGCGCGGTATGATCTAACCCACGAATCAATACTGTTTCCGCGCTATCCGCTCTTGTTTGGCTGTATCCATACTTAGCCGTAACTATCTGGCAAAATGTGGCAAACCGCCGATTCAGGGCATCAGGGTCAATCTCCTCGTTTTTGATATATTCCTCTTCCAAAGCAACAACGCGAAAGTCCTTTGTAATACCGGTCGCCTGAAACTTTGTCGCAGACTTTGTGCCGCCAAAGTCAACGCCAATAGAAATAACGGTAAACATTGTTCCGTTTTCTTCTGCCCATTTTAGAGGCTCGTCAATTAGATACTTCTCCGTGTTATTGGCAAAATCCTTATATACCACACCTTCCGCCGCCACCCAAAGACCGCGAACATATCTGTCATAGAAGATGCCGGCGTACATATTCTCGTAGCGCTCAAGCGTTCTCGCACTCAAGCCAGGGTTATCTGTCATCTCGAAGTGAAGATATAGCGTATTCCGTTCGCGGTGTCGCTTAATCCACTCCTGATAGAACCAGTGATGCGGGCTGCCGGGGTTACAAGAGAACCACAGCTTTGCACCGTCCACAGAACATCGTGCAAGCGCCTGTTCCACAAACGAGCGCGGCATCAGCACCACCTCGTCCAGCAGCACACCCGCCAGCGTGCGGCCTTGAATCAGCGTATAGCTGGCCTCGTCCTTGCCGCCGAACACCTCAAAGTAATTCGTCACGGCGCCGCGCCGCACTTCCATCACCTTGTCGCCGCGCCGCCAGCGGATAATATAGCGCTCCTTTGCAAGGCTCATCGCCGTGAACGGAACGATGATGTTCTTGGTGCAGCTGTCCACCGTGCGGCCACACACACCGAAGCGCTGACCGCTGAAATTCTCCATCGCCCAGCGGACGAACGCCCACATCATGATGGAGGTCTTGCCGGAACGCACAGCGCCGTCGCAGATCAGCGCGTCATACTTGGAATAGGGGAAAGCAAGGATCTTCTGCTGCTTCGGGCTAATCATCGCTCTCCAACCCTTCTGCCATTTCACGCAAGCTCACGCTCAATGCGTCGTCCTTTGTGTTGTCCGTCGGCAAACCCAGCTCAACAATATCACGCTGCCCAAGGTACTGCTTCCCCAGCCAAATAGCCATGCTTGCGTTCTTTGCCGCAAGCTGCCACTGGCTCCGACGCAGTGAAATTTTCCCAGCTCCGCGCTTTTGCTTAAATACCTCGGAAAAACTGGCATGATAGGTGCGTTTACACCAGCTGTCCAATGTTTTATCGGTCACATCAAACCAACCGCAGATTTCTTCAAGCGTGCATTGCAGGCCGCAGAGGTTTTCGAACTGCTTCTGGTCTATTTCCTTTCTTGGCCTTGCCATACGTGCCCTCCTTTCTCCGCTGGCGTTTGATAAACTTCTCCATGTCTCGCTTTAAGTGCGGGCTGGTTGTTTTTGCAATGATCGCCTTTGCTTCCTCAATCGTCATACAGTAGCACCGCCTTCTTCCCGGTGAACTTCTCCCACCGGTCAACAATGACGTCCGCATACTTCGGGTCGTACTCCATGCAGAAAGCGTGTCGGCCATTCTGCTCCGCTGCCATGATTGTTGTGCCAGAGCCAGCAAACAGGTCGAGCACATTCTCGCCCGCCTTACTGGAGCACTGCATCTGGTAATCAAACAGCTTAATCGGTTTCATGGTCGGATGCTCCGCAGATTTGACAGGCTTATCAAAATTCAACACGGTTGTCTGCCTGCGGTTCTTGAAGAAATAATGCTTCTTCCCTTCCGTCCAGCCGTACAGGCAAGGTTCGTGTGCTTCTTCTTCAATCTCGCTCTCACCATACAGGCAAGGCTCATGTTTCCACTGGAAATCCTGTCTCCCCATCACAAGGGAGTTCTTCACCCAGATCAGGCACTGCCGGACACGCAGCATCGCATCTCTGCACGCGCCTCGGAAGTTATACCCCTCGCTGTCTGCGTGCCAGATGTAGAACGGAGCACCTGGTTTCATAACCATTGCCGCATTGGAAAACGCATCCGTTAGAAACCGTCTAAATGCCGTATCCTCCATATTGTCGTTCTTCATCTTCCCGGCGGTGCCCTGATAGTCCACATTGTACGGAGGGTCTGTGAGCAGCAAATCCATTTGTGCCCCCCCCCACGAGCTTCTGTACGTCTGTCAAGGACGTACTATCCCCGCACATAAGGCGATGGTCTCCAAGCTGGTACACATCGCCAAGTTTGCTCTTCGGCTCTGCTGGTAAAACAGGATCGTAGTTATCCTCTACAACTGACGTGTCGAGTTCATCACGCAGCCCCCAATCAAAGTCAAACGCCGACAAATCCAGCCCAGGCAGTTCATCGGCCAGCAGGTCAAAGTCCCAATCGCTCTCGTTGCTCTTGTTGTCCACCAGCCGCAGGGCGTTTACCTGCTCCGGTGTCAGATCATCCACACAGACGCACGGCACTTCTTCCATGCCCAGCTTCTTTGCCGCCATAGCGCGGCAGTGGCCGATTACAATCACGCCGTCGCGATCAATCACAATCGGCTGCACAAAGCCGTACTGCTTGATGCTCTCCGCAACGTTGTTGATTTGCCGTTTATCATGCTTTTTTGCGTTGCCGGCATACGGCACAATATCCGCAAGCCGCCGTTTTGTGATTTTCATTCCCTCCTCCTGTTTTGCTACCAGCCCCCACCCCTTGGCTACAGTAACAGTCTTTCCCCTCCCATGCGGCCTTCTGGAAGCTCTCAAGCATGGGTTACACAGTTATTCCGGCACCACACCGCGCTACGCCTTTTCGTCAGCCGCACACTGTTTTTGCGGATTAACTGTCCGCCGCTGTGGCCACAGCTTGTGTGCACTTAACTTCTCGCGCTTCCTCGCCCGCTTGTGTGGTTGGTACGGCATTGCAGTCCTGCCCTGCTTTAGCGCTTCGGGGAAAGTCCCCGTCACTCGCTGTGGCCTCCCCTTACGGGGCACCTATGCCGCGTGTGGGGCATACGCCCCAAGAAAGCCCCTTGCGGGTGAAAACGATCCAACGTTTTCATCTGGCGCCGCATGAGAGGTGCGCCCTCCCGCCCCCCGAAATGTGGGGCGGCATCTGCCTGCGGCATATTGCTCCATCCGGGCGGAGCCGAAGCCCCGCCCATCAGGAAAGAAGGGGAAAAAGAATGGAGATGCAGAGTTTGCCCCCGCATCTCCCATGATAAAGTGCGTTTTTTCAATTTTTCCACTTTTAAGTGGAATTTTCAAAATTTATTTTTCTGCAATATCTACCACGCAGGGATAGTCCGTCCTTCCCATCAGATAGTCCACCGACACGCCGAATTCATCCGCTATGCTCTTCAGCGCGTCCATCGTCGGCTTCGCCGTCCCCAGCTCATACCGGCGTATAGCATCTGAATTCAGCCCGCAGCGCTCCGACAGCACATACCGCTTCAGTCTCTTTTTCTCCCGCAGCTTTCTAAGCCGTTCCGGGAATTCGCTCATGTCAGCACCTCCTCCAGGAAAAACGTCTCCCTGACGCCCTTGCACTCCGCCACGATGTAGCGCCCCTTTGGGTGCACATACACCACCGTTGCCTTGCGCACGGGGTACTGTTTTTCGGCCTTTCCGGAGCCGGGGAACGGGTCCGGCATCGTCAGAAAGCGGGCGCGCACCGTATCATCGATCTGCATGGCCGCACCTCCCATTCATGGCGTTCCACTTCCTGGTGGCACAGGACTGGCTGTCACCGGAGACGGTGTAGCCGCAGCCGCCGCAGCGGACGTAGTAACGCAGGGGGACGTTGACGGATTCCTTGCGCTCGCCGCTGTCCATGCCGCAGCGGGGGCAGGTGGACAAGTCTGTGATTGGTTTGCGGTTACGTGCGTTCATAAACGACCTCCAGCTTTTCCATCGCCTTCCGGATCACACTGCCGCCGTAGGCATCCTTGGTCAGGGCCAGAAACTCCCGCAGGGTCATGGTGTCGCTGTCCACGTCTATTCCGTGGTCGCGGGCAAACTGACGGCGGCCCATGTCGCAGCTCCCGGTAAGGCGGTGATGCCAGTCATAAAAATACTGCGCAGGGTATGCCCTGCCGTCCTCCGTCTCTTTCAAAAATGCCGCGATGCGCTCCTCCACCGGCATATCTCCAAACAGTTTGTCCCGCAGAGCATCCATCGCCTTTGCCAGCGTTGCACCGTGGGCAAAGATGTTATCATGTTTGGCAACGTAGCAGGTCGTGGTGGTCAGGTCGCGGTTCAGGATCACGCCGTGCGCCACGTTCCCCCGCACGTGGCGGAGGATCGTGGGCACCCCGTCGATGGTATACACCGGTTCGCTGTTAAAGGATCTTATGCCGTCGCCGTAGCCGGAGCCGTAGCCGTCGCCGTAGCCGGAGCCGTAGCCGTAGCCGTAGCCGGAGCCGTAGCCGTAGCCGTCGCCGGAGCCGTCGCCGTCGCCGGAGCCGTCGCCGTCGCCGGAGCCGTAGCCGGAGCCGTCGCCGGAGCCGTAGCCGGAGCCGGAGCCGGAGCCGGAGCCGTAGCCGGAGCCGGAGCTTACAGACAAAAATGCTTTGACTTTCTCATCCAGCGCGCTCATCGCTTCCACTCCTTCACGCCGCTGATGGATGCCGTGGCCTTTTCGGTGCAGGGGATCACCTGGATCACCCCGGTCACTTCCATCAACGGTACCGTCACAGTAAACTTGCAGTCACCGGGGGTCTTGGTGCCGTCCATAGCCAGTTGCTCGATGGCGCAGGCACCGTTCCAGTACCACAGTTTGCGCACATTGGTCATGGTCGCTTCCGTGCCGCGTCGGTCCTTGATGCCACCGAAAAACACGCCTGCGCGGTCGCAGCGGACAATGTACATCTGCTCGTTCTTCTCATTCATGGTATCTTTCCTCCGTATTTTTTATTTCACCGGAATGCCGGCGTTTTACTGGTTTTGATTTCGTCCGCCGCAGGAACAGAAGTCCTCCGGCTTTCGCTTCTGCCAAGCCGCTGAGTGTACGTTGCCGTCCGAGTAAATTTTCAGGCAGACGCCCATGTCGTAGTGCTTGCAGCCCTTACACCGCACCACGACCTCTGCGTCTACGGTTGTGGAAATATACTTGACAATGTGCGCCGCTTCCGTGAAACCTTCGGCAAGATTGTCAAGATGCGATTCGCCCGAATCAATCAATTCTTTTGTCTTCCTATATTCAGTAGCAAACGCTTTCAAAGCGTTGTCTGCGTCAATCAATCGCATCGTTGTCTCCTCCGTCCATCTTCGCCCCGCAGTTAGGGCAGTAGTGGGTATATTTAGCGTGCAGATTATATCCCCGTTTGCACTCTGGGCAGATAATAATTCCTCTCCCATCATCAATCCACCTTGCGTGCACCACCGGGGCAACGTCAGCAGCGGGCGCATCTTCAATCATGTCGATTGCATCACCTGTGCCACACGCACGGCATCTTACTCCGTTGTAGCTGTTGCAGCCTGCGCAATAAACTTCTTTGATGCGCTTAATCGTCGTCTCGCGGCTTATGAATTCATCCATTGTCCGCCCTCCTGTTCCATGCTTCGATTGCTTTTTCTTTGCTGGGCAGCCCAGATACTTTCATCCTCCTTGTGTGGAGACCATCACCAGCCCTATATCTCCCACAACCGGCATCCCACCCAAAATCTGCTCTATCGTAGGTATCGTACATATGGATAACGGTTGCAACTCCACCGCACTCAGGGCAAGGTTTCAATTCAAACATCCTTCATCGCCTCCAATGCTTTCTCCGCCTCCTCGCGGGTGAGGAATACGGTCTTGCCAAACGCAGTAGCAGTAACCCCGTACTGCTCTCTCAGCCCATTTTTTGCCGAAAGCACAAAAGTTGTGCCAACGTTCCCAATATTCACAAAGTCAACCTTGAATTCCCTTGCATATTTTACGCCGTCAAGACTAGACCACACCGTATCTCCTACCTTGCACGGCAGCACCACGAGCCGACCGTCCTTGTCGGCCTCGGCCAGCGCTCGCAGCCGGTCATAGCTGCAAAGGCTTTCCAAATCAGCAAGCCGCATAAGCTTCAGCGCGATCTCGTCCGCCTTATCCTTCGGCAAAACTTCCTCCGGCTCAAGCCCCGTGTCCTCGTAGGCGGCGAGGCGTTTGCATATCGTTTCATCAAACAGACAGTCTTCGCACCGTCTGTTGCACGGTTCTTCAAAGCAGCGCGGGTAATATGCGTGTCCGGTGTCACTTCTTCTCGTCAGTCGCTCCATCGCTCCACCTCCCCTTTCAGCTCGTCATACAACTCACTGAACCGCTTGTTCCACTTCCTTAGTCCGAAGAAACAGTACACGCCCAACACGATCCACAGCCCGCTGGCGATGTTTTGCAACAGATTTTCCATCACTCCACCTCCTGCATCCAGAACTCGCGGCGACAGACGGCGCAGTCCTTGGAAATGTCTGAACATCCACCCTTGTCTCCTCTGTGTGCCGTAGACACTATTGCAGGACACACACGCAACACGCCGATGTCATCTACCCGAGCTTCCGGGTATTGCTCCAGAAACACGCTCTGCCGTGTCTTTCGCGGGTGCAGTGCAGACCATTCCTCGACAGTGGCAACCGCGAGTTCCGGATTGTCATCTTCTGTGCAGCCCTGCCCGGTAGCGTAAACCGGGCAGGCAACACAAGGCCGTTCGGCGCACATTCTCTTGCGCTCTTGCAGAAACCTTACAGCGTCCATTTACTTCTCCCTCCATTTGCACTCGTCACAGGCGCCCTCGTGTGCTTGTTTGTACTTCCCGCAGTATTGGCATAGCTCGTTGATAAGAGTTTTCCGGTCTGCCGCCAGCTTCTCGTTTGCGGCTATCAGCCCACTGTTGGAAGCGTCCAACTGCGAAATGCTGTTGTAAGCAGTTTCTAACTTGTCACGCAGGTCAATTATTCTTTTTCTCAACTCCGCAGTGTACTTAGTCACCAGATCCATCGTGTTCCTCCTTTTCCCACCGAATTTTCATCTGCGCTGGGTATAGGTCAACCTCCGGTCTGCGCTTACCCGTCCAACGCAAGCCGCCAGCCTGTCCCACGCATTTCCAGCCGCTGGCTTTCAGACTCACACCGCTTTCGCTGTCCAGTATGTAGGTCACAAGCCGCTTATAGCCCATCGCCCTCGCCGCCCGCCAAGCGGCGGCGTACAGCATGGAACAGGCGTTGCGGGTTCCGTCTGTGCAGAGGCGGTTTACTTCCAGCGTCCACCCGTCGTCTAAATGCCGCGCCACAGGTCTGCCCACAATAGCCACGCCCACGATTTCCTTTCCGTCCGTGCAGCCGATGGAAAACTTGTGTCCCACCACCGGTTTATGGTGTCGGTGGTGCTGCTCCACAAAGGCGTTCGCCTCCTTGAGCGTCATCGGGCATACTTCAAGGCTCATTTCTGCTCCTCCTCCACCGCCACGTCCTTGGCAAACTGCGCCAGTCCATCACTCATGTCCGCGATCTGCGCATCCCGCCGCAGTACAGTGTCCCGCAGGGCGGCGTTTGCCTGCAGCAGTGCCTCGATGTGCCGCTGCTGGTTCTCGATCAGGTTAGCGGCTTCCCCAGAAACCACACCAGCACATTTATAACGCGCCGGTCTTTCAAACGAAGGGCACTTATCCTTTGGGCACTTCCCGGTTTCTATTGCGTCACAGTGGCACCGCAGAGCGACCACGATCTCATCTCTTGTCATGTCATTTCTCCTCCGGAAAATGTTTCTTCGTCACGGCGATGGGAAACGGCTCGATCTCGCTTGCCCACCGCGCCGTGCCTTTTCCGTGTATGCGCTCCCAGATCAGCGGGAAACCTGCGATGCCGTCGAACAAGCTCCCCAGCGTCGCGCCCTCCGGCAGATACCGCGCCATACGCCGCAGCATCCAGTCCCAGAAGGGCAGGGCGATGGAGTTGCCCAGCGCCTTGTACCGTGGGCTGTCCGCGTCCTTGTGCTTCTTTCCTTTTTCGTCCGTCCACTCGCCGATGTCCGTCCAGTGGTCAGGGAATCCTTGCAGCCGTTCGCATTCCATCGGTGTCAGGCGGCGCACCACCATGTTTGTGATGACAAGGTCTGTGCTGTCCTTAAAGTCCCGTTGCTTGCAACTGCTTGCAGCCTCGGCGGCGCGGTAGTCACCAAAGCCCTGCATTTGGTACGTCAGCGGAATCTGATTGCCGCCCGTTCCCATTCGCACCTGCAAACTGGACGACTGCTCCCCGCACTCGCGGATGACGTCGCAGGCGTGTGTCATGTCCAGCGCCACCACCGCAGGCTTATTCCCGCCGCACTCTGCGTTCAGTGTGGGTGCGCGGTCATCTATCCGCAGTTCCGCACCGCCTTGCTGTGTTGCCATACAGAAAATTGCCGGGTTATTTACTCCTCCACCAATGCCACCTTGTAGCGTCGGGGCTTCCCCATCCGTGCCAAAAATCCGTTTGCTTTGGCAGTCCCACGCTGTTAAGCATTGGCCTTTTTCATCAGCGCCGCTTTCAGAGGCGCCTGCAGGTCCTTCCCCCGCCGCTCCGCTCTCCGCAGGATGCCCAGACACGCTTTCGCGCTCAAATTGTATTTGGGCAGCGGATTCTCCTCCAAAATCTGCGACAACCGAGATCCTTCGGCGACGCTGTGGGGTCCCCAGACGGATAACATTTCCTGTACGGCTGTCTCGGATGGTTTTTCCCCAGTCCTTAGCGTCGTGAGTTCTCCAAGCGATAGACCACCCATCACCGTCGATGGCGCCTGCCTTTGTCCATTTCCACTTTTCCGGCAGTCCAGATAGAGAAAATCCCGGTTCTGCGATACGCGCAATTTCCTCCAGCACGGCGTGGAAGTCCCGTCCTCCGTTGCTGCTGTATGCGCCCGTGACGTTTTCCCACACAAGATACCGAGGTCTGACCATGTTACCTGTCCGTCCATTCCGTTTGTCCTCCGCTCTCATTTCTTTCACGATGCGCACCTGCTCCATAAACAAGCCGCTTCGCGCACCCGCCAGTCCAGCGCGTTTCCCAGCGATGGAAAGGTCCTGACAGGGACTTCCTCCCGTCACCACCCATACCGGCTCGATCTCCGCGCCGGTGATTTTCGTTATATCTCCGAAATGGATCATGGTGTTTCCCTCCGTTCTCCGAGGGAGCAAAAGTCATCAGACTGCACCCGATGCCAACCGCGCCCCCAAATCGCGCAGAAAAGGCCGCGCCCTTCGTGGTCATCCACTTCTTTACAGTGTTCACAATCGCTGCACCGCACCCCGGTCATTACATCCACGGTGGGGCAAGCGTCAATCACACCGCTTACTTCGTCAAGCGGGCAAAGTACGGCGAACTCGTTGTCATACAGCATATCCACCAGTTTGTCCGCATCAATCAACCGCATTTCATCCTCCCTAATCTCCAAACACCAGGCCGCACTCGTCCTTCAGCACGTCCTTGATGTGCTTGCGCTTGATGCGGCCTTCGTTGATCTCCTCCGCCATCTTCTCCAGGCACTCGTACAGGTACGCGATACTCTGCGTGTCGCGGCTGTCCGGCGTCTCCTCCCGGACGTGCCAGCCGCACTTGTCCAGCAGCGCCATTGCCACCATGTCCATGCACTCCTGCGTACCGCGCCGCTTGCCGTCCATAAAGATCCGGTCGTCCCGGCTCAAATGCTGCTTGCCCATGTTTCAATTCCCCCACAGTGATACTTGGTTTTCGTCCGGTAGTACAAGCATTTTCTCCTGCGCCTTCCGGCAAAAGTCGCGGCTAATCTCAAAGCCGTATCCGCGCCGTCCTGTTTCCATACAAGCACGCAGCGTAGAACCACTTCCGGCGCATGGGTCAATGACCACATCACCGGGGTCTGTGAATATGCCAATTAACCGTTTCAGCAGTACAACGGGCTTTTGCGTAGGATGAATCTTTGGAATGTCTTTCCCGTCGCGCCCCCACTCCTGCCAGTTGAAAACCATCCTTTTTTCTCCGTACATATCCGTGTTGCGGAACTTTGGTAGTTTGTCTCGGTACAACACCACAGCAAACTCTGTCGCGCCGACAATACGCATATTTGCCTTAAGAACCTGCGCGGAATAATTCTTGATAAAAAACAGGGGATACGACTTCATAAACCCGTATCGCTTGCCATATTCGATAACTGTCTGCATCTGTTCAAAGGCGCAAAAGACAATCATAGCTGGTGCCTCGCCTGTTGCTTTCGGTTCTTTTTTCAAAAGGCGGGAGCAAAAGTGCATATACTCCGCGATTTTGAAATTCCCGTCTGAGTTGAAAAACGACTTCTTGGCAAGGCGGCTTTCTCCGTTAGCGTTATCTCCGTCTTTGTACCACATAGGATTGCTGGCATAGGCATTTGATCCGATATTGTACGGGATGTCCGCAATTACAAGCTGTGCCTTGGGAATGTTGTACTTCTTGAAGTTTTGAAAATTGTCGTTGAATAGCTGCACTTGCTGCTTGCCCATCACTCGCCCTCCTGTATGCGCACCACCTCGTAGCAGCCGTAGCTGCCGCCGTGCCGGAACGCTTTGCAGATCCCCACACGGACATTCTGGTATTTCCGTCCGGACAGACGCGCCAGCTCCGCCGTGGTCGTACCCCACCAGCGGGGCAGGCGGTACTTGTCACGGGTGACGATCATGTATACCGTGGCCATGCTCACACCTCCCGGATGGCAAATCCGTACCGATTGCGGAACAGCTTTGCTTTCATGGCATACTCGCGAGTACGCATCCCCTTCACGTCCTCCACCACCGGCAGCCAGTATCGCTGGCCGTAGCTGTCAGGAGCCGTTCTGCGCTCGTACACGAAGTCCGCGATGTAGTCGATACTTTTCACGCGGTCGCCCTCAAACGTCGTGTACGCCTCTTGCAAGCAGTATCGCACCTGCAATTTCAGCCCCCGTATCTCTCCGGCCTTTTGCAGCAGCATCAGCGCGTCGTAGCGCTCCGCCTCCTTCTTGCTGTCAAAGGTCAGCTTGCCGCGCCGCGTCTTCTGCGCCTTGTACTTCCCCTGCTTCTGCATCTTCTCCATGACCTCCATGACCTGCTTCTGCTCCGCCGGTGCCAGCCGCGCCAGATCGCTACTTTTCAAGCCCATTCTCCAGGCCTCTTTTCTCCAATCCTCGTTTGTTCATCGTGTACCTCCGCAGCTTGGTCATGCTCTGTTTCCGCCCACAGCGCTCACACACGCCGCTCTCCCAGCGATCCTTCACCGGGTCGCGCCGCTGTTCGCGGGTGGGCTGGATGATGTACTCGTGGGCCATTTCCTGCTGGCAGGCCCAGCACAGCCGCGCCGTATCCACCGTCCATATCCCGTTTTTCATGCACTTCCCTCCAAAACCGACTTGACGAAACTGAGCTGTTCCTTCGCCTTTCTGCGCCGAATGCTGTCGCCGCGAAATACCAAAGGTGCGCACATTTCCAGCACACGGTCATAAATGCGCTGATAGGCCATGTTCTTGGGATTGCAGATTTCGTCCAGCGTCAGGTTGGTGGTCACGATCAATGGCTTTTTGGACTTGTAGCGCTCGTCAATGACCATGTAGACCGTTTCCAGCGCATAATCACTGTTCCGTTCCGCACCCAGATCGTCAATGACCAGCAGGGGGTAATAGCGCATCTGGTCAATGATGTCCTGTTTGTCATATCCGGCGCTCAGAATGCGCGGAAAGCTTGTAATCATGGCCGGAATCCCACGGTCGATCAGCTGGTTCGCAATGCAGGCAGCTGCGAAGGTCTTCCCGTTGCCCGTATTGCCCCACAGAAGCAAGCCGCTGTTGCTCTGCGCCATTTCGTCCCATCGGTCTGCGTATCGCTTGCACTTGGCAAGCTCGTTCGTCATGGTAGCCCCGTCAAATCGGCAACCAGCAAGGCTCTTATCGCGGATGCCGTCCGCACGAAGCGTTTCAATGCGCAGGCGCAGTTCCTGATCTTGCCGCGCTTTCTTCTCCGCCTCGTACTTTCTGGCGGCGCAAGCGCACTGGCACTTGACGATCCGCACCTTCCCAGCAATGTCGATACGGCATTGCTTCGGCGTGTCGCAATGGCCGCAATACAGCAGACCGTCCTTCTCGTAGTCCAGAACATCGCAGTCCTGCACAACGTTCTGCGCAATGCTGTCGATGATGAAATCTGCGTTCATAGGCTGTCCTCCGTACTGCCGTAGTTATACGAAAATCCGCTTTGCGCGTTCTTCTGTTCATCCTTCCAGCGAGTTTCCCAGCCTTGAACGGCCCGTTTCCAGTCTTTCATGCGGTTTTTGCCTACCATCCAGCCCTTTTGTGCATAGAAGCAAACAAACCGCTCTGCGTTGACGTGATAGCCCTTTTCGCGGCAATATTGCTCAACGTCAGGAATAGCCGGGGGTATGAAGCGCGTTTCGCGCGCGTTACTCTCTTTCGGATTCGGATTTGGATTGGATTCGGATTGGATTGGATTCAGGCGGCAACTCGCCGCAGTTTGCGGCAACTCGCCGCAGTTTGCGGCAGATTGCGGCAAACTTGAAATTTCCTGCGGTTCCGGGAACTTCGGCTTGCAATCTCTGACACGCTGATGCTTGACCCACCCGGGGAACAAAAAGTAGGGCTTCCCGTCCACTTTGTAGAGAGAAACGCAGCCTTTTGCCGCCAATTCTTGGAGCGCAGCATCGATGTCTTTGATGGATAGCCTGTCCCGAAACGGGAAAACGTGGCCTTTAATAATTGCAGGGCGGGCATCTCCGCGCCCTGCGTCGTCTGCCTGTGTGATCAATCCGACCCATAGCCGAAACTCAAAATCCGAAAGCGCCGCAATCTTTTCGCTGGAGCATATGCTTTCTTTTATGATCCTGTTCGGCATCGTGGCACCACCTTAGAACGGAAGGTCGCCATCATCCTCGACCTCGGCAAAGTCTCCCGCTTCCGGCTCCACGTCCACGGCCTTGCCTGCCGCCTTGTAGCCGCCGGAGGAATCGCCCTCCTTCTTGCTGTCGCCAAAGTAGATGTTGTCCGCCAGCACCTCGGCGTTCCGGCGCTTGTTCCCGTCCTTGTCCGTCCAGTCCCGCAGCTGCAAGCGCCCCTCCACCACGGCCATGCGGCCCTTGGAGAAATACTTGGATACGAACTCGGCAGTGTTGCGCCATGCCACCACGTCAATGAAATCCGTGTCCTTGGTGCCGTCCGCGTTCTTAAAGTCCCGGTCTACCGACAGCGTGAAGCTGGTGACGGCTGTACCGTTCTGCGTCCTGCGCAGCTCCGGATCGCGGGTCAGGCGTCCCATAATGAAAATCTTGTTCAGCATCTCTTATCTCCTCTCATAAATAACTTTTTCCGAACTCGCGGCGGAAGTCCTCCTCCGTCCAGCCCTGCTCCTCCATTGCCTTGAGCTGCCCGTACCGCCTCAGACGCCGCATCTGGTCGCCGTTCTTGTGTACCGCGCCGCGTCAACCGTTATCTGCCGCATGGTTGTTCTCCGCTCTCATGCAGCCCCAGCAGAGCCGCTTGCCGTACTTCTTTACCGCGTTCTCTACGATCTCGTTTGTGGGATACACACGATCCCCGCATTTTACCGGCTTGATGGGCAGTCCGCAGCACTCACACAGCACCGGCGCCTCCTGCTTGCTCTCCGGCTTGTCATACTTGCTCTTGTCCGCGCCCCAATATACGTCCGCGCCAAATCCAAGCGCCTTACAAGCCACAGAGATAGCATCCGTCAGCGCCATCTTGAAGCACTCGTCGGAGGTATAAAGCCCGTTCTTCTCCTTCGCCACGAATGCACTGCCGCCCGTGCCGGGGATCGCGTCAGACCACACGCCGTCGGCCTTTACAAACAGGTCAATGTCCAGAAGTGCGGCTATTTCGCCGTTCGCGCCCTGCTCAAGCCGCTTGTCCGTGATGACGTATTTCCATCCAAAGCCGCAGGGGCCGAATTTCTCTGTCAGCGCCTTAATGCGCCACATGGGGTTGATGTCGGTCTTGCCCTTCAAGCGGCCCGCCTCGATGCGCCTTTTTGCGCTGTCCGGCACACTGCGGACTTCGTTGTAGATCGTCAGATTATCCATCACTTCACCCCCATGTTTGACCGCTCGCACAGCTCCGCGCCGGCCACAGCCACGCCGGACTTCAGCAGCGGAGCAATGTCCGCCTTACTCACCGTCGGCTGGGAATAGGTGATCTTGCCGTCGTACCCGTTGTCCATGCACCACTGCACCACCGCGTCCATGTCGGTGATCTCTACCGCCGTGCTCTTGCGATATGTCACGGCACATTTGGCCGTCTGGAATGCCGCGCCGCCCAGCGCCTTCTCTGCGTAGTCCAGCAGCTTCTCCCGCTTGCGCTCCAGCTCCTTTCGCCGCTCGGCAAGCTCCTCCTCCTCCTCGCGGATGGCCTTTGCCTCCGCCGCCAGATTCTTTGTCCAGCAGAGTACGCCCTCGATCTTGGCGTCCCGCGCCATTTGCAGTGCCTCGAACGCATCAAAATCCAGCACCTCGCCGGTTTCCTGGTCGATCAGGCTCTCCAGTTCCTGGTCGATGTGATACAAACTCATACTCATTTCTGTTCCTCCCATGCGTCCCTCGCTTCAATGCAGCAATCGCACCCCACGATGACGCCGTCCTTGTTCTTGTAGTAGGTGTCCGTCTCCTCCCCGCACACGGGGCAGACGGGCAGATCGTAGTCCTTCGGCTCTAAGGGCCGCTCCGGTTCCCAATACTGCATCACGCTTCTCATACCGGTCGACCCGCCGCTTTCAGCACGTCCCGCATCGGCTTTCTGGCCTTGAGGATGGACATGGCCCGCGCCGTGTCCCGCCTGTACTGCCGGTACAGGTCTCCCAGCTCCTCCGTCTGGTAGTATCCCTCGCCGTCGTTGCAGATCATCACGCCCTGCCGCTTGGCTTCGCTGACGGCCTTGCGCATCATCCGGTCAGAGGTCTGCATCGCCGCCGCCAGCTCCGCACGGCTGATGGCGTTTCGTCGCCCGTGGGGGATCAGCGCCGCGATGCGCTCCGTTTCCGCCGTCCGCTGGGGGATGTCGGCCTTGTCCTCGTCGCCGTACAGATATGCCCGGCTGGTACGCAGCGCCGCCTCCAGCGCCGTCAGCACCTCCTCCGTGGGCAGACACACGCCGTTTTCAAACCGGCTTACCATGCAGGTGTCGATACGGGGGTCCACCAGCTTCAGCACGCCGCTGACCGCCTCCTGCGTCAGGCCCAGCTCCAGCCGCCGTTCCTTCAATCGGTTCATCGTCCTTCCCTCTTTCTTTTTATCACCATTTTGGCCCTCTCGCGCCTTGCGTTGTTCATGCTGTAAAAGTCGATCTCGCTGTACGCCGCGTAGCGCTTGTCCTTGTCAGCCTTGATGTCCTCCAGATACGCCGCGTACTCCTCGCACTGTCCGTGGCACTTCGGGTGTCTGCTCCGGCAGTCCTTGCAGGGCGTGCCCACTCTGTTCGTCAGACCTACCATTCCCACTGCACCATTGCTTTCGCCACACCGGCGCGGTGCGCCTCCTCGTGGGGCATCAGCACGTCCACCGTGTAGCCGTACACTCCGGTGTCGGCTGCTATGTACTCCTTGCCTCCGATAGTCACGGTGCTGCCCAGCGGGATAATGTCCGGGTCAACCGCCACCGCCTCGCCGATGGTCACCCACCGTCCGGAGGCCGTCAACACCTGCCCTGCCTCGTTGCGGTTGATGTGGGCATAGGGCGTGCAGCACGCGCAATAACCGGTAATGTCGCATACCAGCAGATTCTCCGGCGGCTTTGCGGCGGACAGCACCGCCGCCTGCACCGCAGTGGGCAAAGGAGGGGGGACGTCCTCCGGCTCCTGTGCCTCCGGCAGCGTCAGCGCCCAGAGGAGGATGCCGATGATCAGCAGGATCATCAAAGCGTTGAGGATCCAGAGCCGCCTGTTCCACCGCCGCTCCCAGCAGCGCTGGGAATACTCCCGCGCCCGCCTGTTCCGCTCTCTCATCGTCCCAGCGCCTCCACGCACTTGACGATGGCCCAGCTCAGCCACGCCGCGCCGATAAACGCCAGCGCCCATGCAAACGCGCTCATTTCGCACATCCACACTTCTTCTCGTTCGGCACAAGGCCGACAAACTCAAGCCCTCTTCCACGGGCGTAAATCTCGCCCAAGATCTTCCCCAGCTTTACGGGGTCTGGGGGCGTTACCCAAATGATTTTGTACTCCGGCTTTTTACTCATTGCCTTTTCCTTTCTCCCGTGCTACAATAAGCACGGACACAATATCTTGTGGTGAAATTTGTCCCACCCGCCCCGCTCGATGCTGCAACATTGGGCGGGGCATTTTTTTACTGCCCGTCGCTGGATTCAAACAGCTCGTCCACCGTCACGCCGTACATCTTCGCCAACTTCTTGTGGTACTTCCGCAACGGTCGCCAGTCGCCAAGTTCCCAATGCGTTACGCAGGATAAGTCAACATTCAGTTTCTTTGCCACCTGTGCGCGGGTCAGTCCGGAGCGTTCTCGTAGCTCTCTCAATGTCAATTTTTGTGTCCTCCCTTCATTGTGAGTTATCATTGACTGCGGCGGGGAGATTTGCTATACTGCCGTTAGCCCTCTTTGGGCAACTTCAAAGGAGGTGGTTTTCGTGACCAACCTTTTGATTTTGCCTGTTCCCTTCCTGCCGGGTCGCAACAGCGGTTGCCAAAGCGCGTAAAACTGGCTAAATGCAGCAACTGATACGGCGGAGCACTCAGTGAAGAGGTTAAAACTCACGGTGATATGCCAGTAATCATATCCCACCGTATCGGGTACGCCCGATGGCTTACCAGCGAGAAGGCCATGCGCAGAACCAAAACTGCGAAAGTGGTAAGGCTCCAGAAGAACTTGTAGCACCATTGCAAGCGGCGAAAGCCTGCACGGGGCAAAGGGTAAACAAATTTGGACATTGGCCGGTGGGAATGGTGCTCCCGCCGGTCTTATGTTTCCCCGCCGCAGTCAATGCCCGCCGAAACCTCATAAACATGAGAAATCACACTTGACACTGCCCCGTAAGCGTATTACAATGAAATCGCCAAAAGACATTGCAAAAGCCGCTTTTATGGGGGCTGGTTTATGTGTACCCTTTTCCGGTGGGCTTAGGCATATGATACCTCACAGATGCGAGGTTTGCAATAGGTAAATTCAGTGTTTATTGAGTTTTGGCAAATCTAACAAATATAGGCAAGCGAATATGTCAATTATGCAAGAGCGTGTCCTTTCTCTTATCCCTCGCAAACCTGACGGGAAATATGTGCATGGCGCAAAGGCTGATTTTGCAAGGGAACTTGGGTTTAAGAGCGGGGCGATAGTAAGCGATTGGGAATCAGGGAAAAGCGATTCATATAAAAATTATCTTTACCAAATCTCGGCGCTGCATGGCGTATCCGTTGAATACCTCCGTGGCGAAACGGACGACCCGGGCATAAAAGAAGCCCCCGCCACAGAGGGCGAGGGCTATACAGATTTGCAGAAGGCCGCTATTCAGTTTGTGTTGTCATTACCGCCGGAAAAGCTGGAGCGGTTTATAAAAATGGGTCGCGCTGCTTTTGAGGAAGACCAATGAAAGAAATCATTATTGCACGCAGTTAAATGCCGTGATCGAGTGCAAGCGGAAAGCCAACGGTTAAAATGCGGCCTTTCCGGCTTCGCCCTCTTTCTAAAACACCTCAAGTTCCCCGGTAAACAGGTTTCGCGCCATTCGGTAAAGCTCGGTCATTGCGGTCTCGCGATCCATGCCGTCGCATTCCAGGCCGATTTCATACTCGACGCCTTTTTCTTTACTGATCGCCCAAATTTTCATTTTAGAGCCTCCATGATTTTTTGAAGTTGTTCGTCGGATAACTTTTGTATCAGGTCAAAGGCTTCTGCCAGCATTTTTTGATACTCTATTGTATCACTTTTCACGTCTTCGCGCAACATTTTGTGTCCCTCCAAATGATTATAGTAACGGGGCTATATGTCGATTATTGCACTTTGTGCAGTCGAAAATATAAGAAAATGGAGAGTTGAGATGAAAAAGTTTTTGCTTATCGCGATGTCTTTGGTTCTCGCGCTCGGCATGTTAACCGCCTGCAGGGGAACAAATCAGACCAAGCCAGAAAACGAGCCGGTAACTCCGCCCGATCTCGTTGGAGAGTGGAAGCAGACAAACAGCGATGCAGAGGACGCATGGCAGGCCGCTACCATTTCCGGAGATGCCATTGAGGTGTATTGGGTGTCTGATAATGGAGACACCAAAGCCCTCTATTGGGCTGGCACTTTTGATGCCCATCCCACGGCGGATGAGCCGTACACCTGGGAATCGGAAAATGATAAAGACCAGACCGATATGGCAATTCTCGCCAGCGGCGATGACACCAAAACGTTTACCTATCAGGACGGCGTAATTAGCTACGAAGTGTCTGCTATGGGAGCTACGCAGACCGTAAAACTTAAGAAGCAATAAGTAACTAAAGGCACTGCCGCTCTCCGCAACAAACGGCAGTGCCTTTTTGCAGGCAGCGAGGAGCGGTCGCCGCTGCATAATTTGACCATACTCCGCGTTGCTTGACTACTTCAACGCCAAAACCTTGCAATAAAACAGCGTGTGGTGAGGTTCGGTAAGCCCTCATCTTGCGACTTCGCGGTGCCAAAATCGGAGAAATTAAGGTGATGCAAATGAACATTCAAGAGGTGTGTAGAATCCGCAAAGAAGAATTGAAACTGACCTATCAGGACATTTCCGACACTTCCGGCGTACCGTTGTCCACCGTGCAGAATTTCTTTTCCAAGTTTTCAAAGTCGCCGTCCATTTACACTGTCGCGCCGATCTGCAAGGCAATGGGCATATCCCTTGACGAGACGTTCGGAATTTCCGAACACCTGACGCCGACCGAGGAAACTTTGCAGGCGCGGAATGATGAGCTGGAACGCCATGTTGACGCAAAAGCAGACATGATCGAGATCATGCGGCGTGGAGTGCGTATCCGCAACGGCGTGATTGCTATAATGTTTTTTATAATTGTTCTTCTCGCTGCGTGGTGCGTGTACATTGATTTTCATTGTATAGATTACGGATTTTGGAGGGGGATTTGATGATAGCGGCATTGATGAGAGTGGCTTTGATAAGAGTGGCTTTGTATATCCGCGTCTCAAGCGAAGAACAGGCGCGGCATGGCCTGTCCCTGCAAGAGCAGCGGGACGCGCTGATAAGATATGCAAAAGCAAATAAAATGACCGTGGTGGGCATATATGAGGACGCGGGAATATCCGCGAGAAAGCCGTATAAAAAGCGTCCGGCGCTCCTGCGACTGCTGGGCGATTGCAAAGACGGTAAGATAGACATGATTCTGTTTGTCAAACTTGACCGCTGGTTTCGCAATGTCGCGGGGTATTACGATGTACAAACACAGCTCGACCAGTACGGCGTAACATGGCAAGCGACGGAAGAAGATTACGAAACACGGACTGCTTCAGGGCGTTTAAAGGTCAATATTATGTTGTCAGTCGCGCAAGACGAGGCCGACCGCACAAGCGAACGAATCAAATTTATCAACGATGGAAAACGGGCAAAAGGACAACCGGCAGGCTCAAAAGCGCCTTTAGGGTATGTCATCACGGACAGGCAATACCAGATTGATAACGGCACGGTAGATGCAGCGCGAGATATGTTCGCCGCGTTCATCCGGCTAAAAAGCGTCCTTGCCGTAAAGCGATATATGCTTGACACATGGGGCATTGACCGGGCTTATAGCAAGTATGTAAACTATTTCCGCAACCGTCTTTACATCGGCGAGGTTTACGGCATCGAAAATGCTTGTCCGGCGTTGGTTAGCAAGCAAGACTTTGACATTGTAAATGATATTATTCGCCAGCGGTCACAACGCTGTGCGGGAGTTGACACAGACCGCGTGTATCTGTTTTCCGGGATACTGCATTGTAAAGAATGCGGGAAAACGATGCAATCGGAAACCGTAAAGAAGACATATACATATTACCGATGCCGGACTCGGATGCTTGATAACACCTCTTGCCCTCACACAAAAAGGATACGAGAGGATGTGTTGGAAGACTACCTACTACACGAGCTTGCTGGAATCGCAGAGCGGAACAATAGGTACTACAAAAAGGCCGAAAAAAAGCCCACGCAAAGCGCGGACTCGATACGAAAGAAAATGAGCAAACTAAAAACGCTATACCTAAACGATTTGATTGAGCTTGACGATTATAAAGCGGAATACTCGATCTTGAAAAGATCCCTCGAAACCGTGGAGGAAAAGCCGAAGACAGACCTCGACGCCTTGAGAAACGGGCTGGGCGAATATGGCACATACTCTCGGGAAGAAAAAAAGGAATTCTGGACGCGCTTCATCAAGCGGATTGATGCAGACAACGATGGCGCGTTTTTCGTAACGCCGCGTTAGGCATATTTTACCTTGGTGGAGTTCACCGTGTACCCGAAGTACTTCTGCAGCGTCTCCAGATCGCCCCGGTCCCAGGCCACCTCGATGGCGTGGCGGATGGCCCGCTCCACGCGGCTGGGCGTGGTACTGAACCGCTTGGCCACCTCGGGGTACAGCACCTTGGTGACGGCGTTGATGACCTCCATGTCCCCCACGGTGATGATGATCGCCTCCCGCAGGTACTGGTAGCCCTTGATGTGGGCGGGCACGCCGATCTCGTGGATGATGGCCGTGACCATGGCCTCCAGCTGGGGTGACGGCTCCCGCTCCTGCGGCGGCTTCACGGCCCGCCGCATGTGCTCCATCAGTGAGCTCTCGCTCACCGGCTTGGGCAGGAAGATGTAGGCGCCCAGGCTCACCGCCTCCGCCACCATCCGGTCGTTGTAGAAGGCGGACGTCACAATGGTCCGCGGCTGCTCCTCCCTCTCTCGGAGCTGCCGCAGGACACCCATGCCGTCCAGCACCGGCAGCATGGCGTCCAGCAGAAGGAGCTGCGGATGCGTCTCCTCCACCAGAGCCAGTACCTGGCCGCCGTCGCCGGTCTCCCCTACGACCTGAAATTCTCCCGTGCTCTCAAGGGTCTCCCGCAGCAATAGCCGCAGGTCCCCGCTGGCATCCGCCAGCAATACGCTTATTTTTGCCTCCATTTTCTTCCCCCTGCTCCTTTCCTCGCTTTCGCGTACAGGCCCCCGTTTCACGTTAATACAACATTTATCGGTGACCCGCTATAAAAATTAGCACAAAAAGACATCGTATGCAAGGTTTTTCTGTCGATAAGCCCAATCTTTTGCACGACCTCCTCCGACAAATTTGTAAAATTTATACAATTTTAAAGGCATTCGTCGCTTTTCGGCGCCGTTCTGCCGGCGCCGCCATTTTCCCTGCGCGAAAATTTGCGCATCTTTGCGCCCCGCGCTTGTCAGCGGCCATACTTTGTGATATTCTATAAGGTGCGCATGAACCGTCATACGAAGGGAGGTGCCGCGCATGGCGCTGGCGGACAAGCGGCTTTTCCTGCTGGATATGGACGGCACGCTGTATCTGGACGACCGCCTTTTCGACAAGGTTCCGGAGTTCCTGTCCCACGTCCGGCGCATCGGCGGCCGTTATCTGTTCCTGACCAACAACTCCTCCCGCGGCGTGGAGGGCTACATGGAAAAGCTCTCCCGCATGGGCATCCCCACCGCGCCGGAGAACTACCTCACCTCCGTGGACGCCGCCATCGACCATCTCCGCCGCTTCCACGCGGGAGAAAAGTGCTACGTGTTCGGCACCCGCGCGTTTTACGGGCAGCTTCAAACCGCCGGCATCCCCGTTACCGACCGGCCGGAGGACGATGTGGACATCCTGCTGTGCGGCTTCGATCGGGAACTGACGTTCCGGAAGCTGGAGGACGCCTGCATCCTGCTGAACCGCGGCGTCACGTGGCTGGCCACCAACCCCGACTGGGTCTGCCCCACGTGGTACGGCTCCGTCCCCGACTGCGGCAGCGTCTGCCGCATGCTGACCACCGCCACCGGCCGCAAGCCCCTGTTTCTGGGCAAGCCCCAGCCCGCCATGGCAGAGCTGGCCCTGCGCCGCACCGGCTTTTCGCCGGAGCAGGCCGTCATTATCGGCGACCGGCTCTACACCGATGTGGCCTGCGGCATCAACGCCGGCATCGACAGTATCTTCGTCCTGTCCGGCGAGGGCACGGAGGCGGACATCGCCCAATACGGCATCCATCCCACGTGGATCTTTTCTGACATCGCGGCACTGTACCGCCAACTGGAGGAAACGCTATGAAACTCAACTACAAGCGCACCGTCATGGTAGGCTTCGCCTTCTTCCTCATCTGCTCCTTCTGGCAGGCCTATGACAACACCATTCCCCTGATCCTGACCAACAAATTCGGCATGAGCCAGACCTGGTCCGGCGTCATCATGGCGCTGGACAACGTGCTGGCGCTGTTCCTGCTGCCCCTGTTCGGCCACATCTCCGACAAGTGTACCAGCCGCCACGGCCGCCGGACGCCCTTCATCGTCATCGGCACCCTCATCGCCGCGGTGGCGCTGGTCTGCCTGTCCTTCGTGGACAACGCCCAGCTGAAGAACCTGCAGGACGTGTCCGCCATCGACGACCCCGCCGCTCTCTCCGTCATCTACGAGGAGGAGAAGGCCGCCACGCTGCTGACCCCCTCCGGTGAGAAGTTCATCCTGGGCCAGAAGTTCACGGAGGAGGAGTTCACCGCCATCCGCAGCCAGATCACCGACGGTGACAGCGCGGTCACCAACCCCGACTACACCAACTACGTGGTGCCCGCCCGGCAGGCCTGCGCCTGGCAGATGACGGCGGAGCACCCCGCCACCCTGATCTTCTTCGTGGTGCTGCTGCTCATTATTCTGGTGGCCATGGCCACGTTCCGCTCCCCCGCCGTGGCCCTGATGCCCGATGTAACGCTGAAGCCCCTGCGCTCCAAGGCCAATGCCATCATCAACCTCATGGGCTCCGCCGGCGGCATCCTGGTGCTGGCGCTGGGCATGGTGTTCGCCACCTCCGCCGTCCGCAACAGTCTGATGAGCTACATCGGCTACTTCGGCGTCATCGCAGCGCTGATGCTGGCGGCGCTGGTGATCTTCCTGCTCACCGTCCGTGAGCAGGAGTGGTCTGCGGAGATGCAGCAGCAGGCCGTGGCCGCAGGGCTGGAGGAGCAGTCCGAGGCCGATAACCCCACCGCCAGCCGCAAGCTGTCTGCCGACGAGGTCAAGAGCCTGATCTTCATCCTGCTGAGCATCGTGCTGTGGTTCTTCGGCTACAACGCCGTCACCAGCAAATACTCCGTCTAT
>ERZ772886.311-NODE-311-length-48006-cov-29.366437_pt1 | contig 48006 bp, 49 predicted proteins | sample MGYA00512128_ERZ772886 | MGnify/ENA primary metagenome ERZ772886 (study PRJEB29015, sample SAMEA2737698) | human gut metagenome | biome: human gut; feature: human-associated habitat; material: faeces | place: China | collected 2012 ... | reverse complement strand
AAACCAACTACCGCAGCTCGCTCTCGCCCTTCGGCATCAAGATGGTGGACAGGCTTACGGGAAAACCGCTGCACCTCGACATCTCCGACCTGCCAATGAAGCGGGGCATCACCACCAACCGTAATAATACCCTATATTTTTACCATTTTTATATTGTTTGAGTTTGTATATAAATAACTGATATTTAGAGATTATTAGGAAAATGATTTGGCTTTTGATTTGCTGTTTTTTCCGATAATCTCTATTTTTGTATGCAAATCGTATGTACAAAATAGACGTATAACAATAAACAAGGCAGCCTATGTTCAAGTATTCAAAAGATGGAATATCCGTACTATCGGTACTGGATGCACGTAGGGCGAAGAAAAGCGGTCTGTTCCCTGTCAAGATACAAGTGATACACAACCGCAAGCAGAAATATTATTCCACCGGAAAGGAATTGTCCAAAGAGGACTGGGAAATCCTTGCCGAAAGCAAGAGCCGCAGACTGATTGAGATACGGGCAAGCGTGGAAAACAGTTTCTCCATCATAAAAAGCCAAGTGGAAGCCCTTGCGGAACGTGGGGACTTCTGTTTCGATGCGCTCAGCATGAGGTTGGGCAGGTGTACGGGTACAACCCTTAACACAGCCATACAGGGGAAAATAGACGCATTCAAACTCAACGGGCAGGTAAATTCCTATTATAACTACCGCAGCACGTTGAAAAGCATAGAACGGTTCGCAGGCGGCAGCGTGCCGTTCTCTGCGGTTTCTGCGGACTGGCTGTCACGCCTTGACAAGTTCCTGCGGAACGAGGGCAAGACCGTCACCACCATAAATTTCTATATGAAAGCCCTTAAATGCGTGGCAACGGGATTTTAAAAGAAGCCCAATACCCGTTCGGCAGGGGGAAGTACGAGATTCCGAGCGGCAACAGCCGAAAGTTAGCCTTGACGATGGAACAGATAAAAAAAGTCGTGACATACAAGGGCAGCAAGACCGTTGAGAAGTACCGGGATTTTTGGTTTTTCTCCTACCTGTGCAACGGTATCAATTTCAGGGATATGCTTTTCTTGCGGTATGGGAACATCGTGGACGGTGAAATCTGCTTTGTACGCTCCAAGACATCGCACACGTCCAACCATATACGGGAAATAAGGGCGGTACTCACTCCCGAAATGCGGGATATTATAAAACGGTGGGGAAACCCTGACGATGGGAAACCCGATACTTTCCTGTTCAAGTACGCCAGAGAAACGGAGGACGAATTTGTCATTTCCAATATTGTCAGACGGGTAACGCACCGTTGCAACATCGCTTTGGCTAAAATAGCCCAAGCTGTCGGTGTCCCCCGTTTCACGACCTATTCCGCCCGGCATTCCTATGCGACTGTCTTAAAACGCAGCGGAACGAACATCGCTTACATATCCGAGAGTTTGGGGCATTCAAGCCTTGCCATCACGGAGAACTACCTCGCCAGTTTCGAGCAGGAGGAGCGGATAAGGAATGCGCAGTTATTAACCAAATTCGATTGAGCTATGCCGAACAAGAAAACCAAGACGGTGAAGATTAGACACCTTGAATGTTTCAGTGCCATTTACGGGGAACTGGCGCAGAATCCCGAATACGCAGGCTACGAAATAGAAGAAGCCGTACTGCAAGTGAAATCATATATTCCCCCTACTGTTAAAGACGTGGACAAGGCGATAGAGAAAATAAGGTTCAGCCATGCCACCCGTAAATACAAGTACCCCGTATTCGAGGGCAGGGAACTGATAGACCAAAAGACATTGGCGAAAATGGCGGGCGTGAGCAGGCAGACCGTAGCCCGGTGGGAGGAACTCGGTTTCATATCCCGTTCGGACATAGGGCTGTCGGGAAACAAATATTTCGTAATAAAAGAAGTCGTTTCCCAACTTGAAAGGTTAAAGGATGTGAAATAGCGGCATTCGCATAATCACTTAACATACATAGGACAAACGGTGTGTTGGAAGGACAAAATCACCAATACATCGTTTGTCCCTTTTTTTATCCCGCTCCAATCTTGCCGGATGTCCTGCATTGTCCCAAGTTGTCCGGTCTGTGTCAAGTGATTAGTAATTGAATAATCGGTTTCTTTTATTCTTCCTTTGCGGCATCAACCGGTTGCAACGGCTATGACGGTAGCCAAGTAATAACTAAAAAAGGAAGAAAATATGACGAACATTATTCTGACAACGCCCGAAGAACTCCGGGCTATCGTGAGCGAAACCGTTTCCCAGTCATTGGCAGGATTCACCCAGCCGAGGAACGAACCCGACAACCTCACGCCCGATGTGGCGGTAGAGGTGCTGGAACGACACGGTTTTCTGATTTCAAAGGCACGGCTCTACAAGCTGACCGCAAAAAAGGAAGTGCCGTTCCGCAAATACGGGAACAAATTGCTTTTCTCACGGAAAGAGCTTCTCACGTGGGCGGAAAACCTTGCAAAAAGGGTGAACGACAAGGACGAGGCGGCACTCGCCATCGCCAAGAGCGCAAACCGGAAAATCCGTAACTATGGAAAATAAGAGGAAAGAAGAAGCCGGGCAGGGTGTTACCATGCAGAAAGAGGATTTCGCAGCCCTTTGGAAAACCATTCATTTAAAGGTGACGGACACTTACGAAGTGCCGCCCGAAATACTCTGGGTGAACGGCTCTACCATTGGCACGCTGGGTAATTTCAGCGCATCCACAGGAAAAGCCAAGAGCAAAAAGACATTCAACATTTCCGCCATCGTTGCGGCAGCGTTGAAGAATGACGAGGTACTGAAGTATTCGGCATATCTGCCACCGAACAAGCGGAAAATCCTCTATGTAGATACCGAGCAGAGCAAATACCATTGCCATAAGGTCATGGAGCGTATTTTGCGACTTGCCGGACTGCCTACCGACAAGGACAGGGACGATTTTGTTTTCATCGTGCTAAGGGAGCAGACCCCCGACAAGCGGAAACAGATTATCGGCTATATGCTTGAAAATATGCCCGATGTGGGGTTGCTCATCATTGACGGAATCCGTGACTTGATGTATGACATCAACAGCCCCAGCGAATCAACCGACCTAATCAACCTCTTGATGCGCTGGTCAAGCGGATATAACCTGCATATCCACACCGTACTGCATTTGAACAAGGGGGATGACAACACAAGGGGGCATATCGGTACGGAACTGAACAACAAGGCTGAAACCGTCCTGCAAATCACGAAAAGCCAGCAGGACGGCAACATAAGCGAGGTAAAGGCGATGCACATACGTGACCGGGAATTTGACCCGTTCGCATTCCGTATCAATGACAACGCTTTACCCGAAATCGTGGATGATTATGTATTCCAACAACCTAAGCAGGACAGGAACTTTTCGCTTGCGGAACTGACTGAACGGCAACACCGGGAAGCGTTGGAGAACGGTTTCGGCAAGCAGGTGGTACAAGGCTATTCCAATGTCATAGCGGCATTGAAACAGGGTTATGCGAGTATCGGTTACGAGCGTGGACGCAATGTTCTTGTGTCGCTTAACAAGTTTCTTGTGAACAAGCGCATGATTGTGAAAGAGGGCAAGGGCTACCGCTATAATCCCGATTTCCATTATTAAAAGTCAGTTTGGTTTAGTCCGGGTGTATATACAAGAGGAACGGACTTACTATTTCCCTGTATCGGAACAGGCAGGTTTAGTATGGTACGGGTGTATATATAACGGACTAAACAGGACTGGCGCACTTTTCAACTATTTTTTAATCCCCAAAAAAGAAAATGTTATGAACATCGAAGATGTGAAACAAATACCCATCGCAGACTATCTGCACAGTTTAGGTTACTCTCCTGTCAAGCAGCAGGGTAACGGTTTATGGTACAAATCACCGTTAAGGGAGGAACACGAACCGTCTTTCAAGGTGAACACTGACCGCAACCTTTGGTATGACTTTGGCGCAGGCAAGGGCGGTAACATCATCGCACTGGCAAAGGAACTCTATTGTTCCGACAGCCTGCCATACCTTTTAAACCGGATAGCGGAACAGACACCGCACGTCCGTCCGGTCAGTTTTTCTTTTCCCCAGCGTAGGACAGAACCGAGCTTCCAGCATTTGGAAGTCCGTGACCTTACCCATCCGGCATTGCTCCGTTACTTGCAGGGACGGGGTATCAATGTCGAACTGGCAAAAAGAGAATGTAAGGAACTCCATTTTACCAATAACGGCAGACCGTTCTTTGCTATCGGTTTCCCGAACATGGCAGGAGGTTACGAGGTTCGCAATTCCTTTTTCAAAGGCTGCATCGCCCCGAAAGACATCACCCATATACGGCAGCAGGGAGAGCCGAGGGAGAAGTGTTTGGTGTTCGAGGGTTTCATGGACTACCTCTCTTTCCTTACGCTCCGCATGAGGAACTGTCCGACCATACCCGACCTTGACAGGCAGGATTATGCCATTCTTAACTCTACCGCCAATGTGTCGAAAGCCATTGACGTGCTGTACCCGTATGAACGCATCCACTGTATGCTTGACAATGACAAGGCTGGATATGAAGCGACACGGGCTATCGAATTGGAATACCCCTACCGTGTGCGTGACTTCTCGCACAATTATAGGGGATATTCGGACTTGAACGATTATCTGTGCGGCAGGAAGCAGGAACAGAAAAACGCAGCCAGCCAAGTGCAGGAAACGAAGCAGGAAACCGGACAACGTGCCGCCCCAAGACAAAAGAGAGGCAGGGGCATTTAATCCGGCAGGACTATCAACGGCTGGCGGTTTATTTGGAGAGCAAGGTTATGTTTCGGTAAACCGAAACTACCTTGCTTTGCTCACCGCAAAGAAAATTTCTCCCGTTGGTCGCAATTTTTAAGACACCATTTAAACGTAAAAACCTATGACGAATATAAAGGATAAGCCGGGGGGACGTCCGGCAAAGAAACGGATAGAGAAGCAGCAACGGGTTGTCAGTACGAAACTGACCGAGTTGCAGTATTACGCCATCAGAAAGCGAGCCGGGGAAGCTGGGTTACGTGTCAGTGAGTATGTAAGGCAGGCGGTTGTTTCGGTAGAGGTCATACCCCGGCTGAACAGGCAGGATGCGGACACCATCCGCAAACTGGCAGGGGAAGCCAACAACATCAACCAGTTGGCGCACCGGGCGAATGCCGGAGGTTTCGCACTGGTGGCGGTGGAACTGGTGAAGCTCAAAAACCGGATTATTGAAATCATAAACCATTTGTCAGATGATTGGAAAAATAAAAAAGGGAAGCGGGTTTAAGGGCTGTGTGAACTATGTGCTTGGCAAGGAGCAGGCGGTTTTGCTTCATGCGGACGGGGTTCTGACTGAAAGCCGGGGAGATATAATCCACAGCTTCTGTATGCAGACCGGGATGAATCCCGACTTGAAAAAGCCTGTCGGACATATTGCGTTGAGTTATTCGGCAGTGGATGCGCCCAAATTGACAGATGGGAAGATGGTACAGCTTGCGCAGGAGTATATGCGTGAAATGAAAATCACCGATACGCAGTATATCATCGTGCGCCATCAAGACCGGGAACACCCACATGTGCATATCGTGTTCAACCGCATAGACAATAACGGCAAGACCATTTCGGACAGGAACGACATGTATCGTAACGAACAGGTATGCAAGAAGCTGAAAGCCAAACACGGGCTTTATTTCGCCGAGGGAAAAGAGCAGGTGAAGCAGCACCGATTGAAAGAGCCGGACAAATCAAAATACGAGATTTACACGGCTGTGAAAAATGAAATCGGCAAATCCCGTAACTGGCAGCAGTTGCAGCACAGGTTAGCGGAAAAGGGTATCACTATCCAGTTCAAACGAAAGGGACAGACTGACGAGATACAGGGCATATCCTTTTCCAAAGGCGAATACACGTTCAAGGGGTCGGAGATAGACCGCAGTTTCAGTTTTTCCAAACTGGATAAATGTTTCGGGGATGCAGGAATGAATGTTGCCGAAAGCCAACGGCAAACAACTTTCGCACCCGTTCGGGAACAAGCACCTGCACCGGACAAGGCTGACAGTCCGTTGATAACAGGTTCACTCGGTCTGTTTTCTGCTTCTTCTCCCCCAGTGGATGAAGAACCTAATTTTAATTTGAGAAAGAAGAAGAAAAAGAAAAAACAACTTAAATTGTAAATACATGGAGGAAAATTTGATTTTAGAGGGGCTTCTCTCAATGGTTACGGAATTGAAAGAGAAGCAGGAAGCACAGGTAACGCCAGCCAGTCGGGAAGAAACTATCGAAAGGCTGAACGCAATCGAACAGGCATTGTCGGAACTGCACAATAATCCGGCTGTTCCCGAAAAGGAATTGCAGGCTATCCAAAGCCAACTTGCCGACATAAGGAATGCGGAACAGGAGCAGCAGCAATCCATAGGAGAAGTGAGGAAATTTGTAACGGCTACCTACCGTTGTCTGAAAGAAATGCTGGATGCGTTGGATTCTTACCGTAAGGAGCGCACAACTGAAAAAGCGGAAACCGAACCTGCATCGTTGTCCCGGAGGATAAGCGGTTTGTTACATCCGAAACTTTTTGTTTTTTTGGCAGGGCTGGTTGTCTGTTTCGTTTCTTTGTTCCTGAATGTCCGTTTGGCTGGACGAATGCAGCAGTTGCAGGACAACGATATGAAATACCGCTACATTCTGATGAAAGGGGAAGCGGACGGGGGCTGCCTTGATTTGCTGGAAACGAATTTTAGTAGGGAACGGGATAACGCTTTCATCCAAAACCTGACTGATTCGGTGACGGATTTTGAATTCCGCAGCAGGAAGCAGGCGGAAGCGTTGGAACGTGCAAGGCTGCTCAATGAACAAGCCGAGCGGTTGAAAAAGGAAGCCAACCGACTGGGTAAGCCATAAACCGGGAAAACAAAGGATACAAACTGTAAATGTTAAAGCCCGCACAATATGTGGAGAAAAGTGCAGTGCATCTTCGTGGTGTACTGCACTTTTTCTATATTTGTGGATAGTCTAATTTGAAAAGCAAAAATCCCCAATCCGCTGGATTGTTTGGATGATGATTAGGCAATGATTTAATAGTGAATAGGAACTGCACCTGAGGGGGAGGCGTTTGCTAAAGTAAATATGCTTGACAGATACTATTATAAAGACATTAGCAACAATCAAATCATTATCGTTATTATGGACATCTAAAGTAAAAAAGATATTCCTATAATGATTAAAGCAATAGATGCAAATATGTATCTATATCTTTTTGTAGAAAACATTGCTCCTATACAAGAGATAGATACAGCAAATTGCATACATTTTAAACTTAACTCTGTAGTCTTAAATATACACATAGACAAAAAAGATAATGCCAAAACAAATAGTATAGGAGAGTGTAAAATAAACTGTGTCAGGCTATAATAATAATAGTTTAACACAGTTTTTATAATATGGCCAATTTGGAAATAGACTACAAGAAAGCAGCCCAGCAGCTGCGTAGCGGTGAAGCACTCTTCGGTAAAGACGGAGCTTTGGCTCCTATGCTAGAACGTATCCTAAACGCAGCCTTAGAAGGTGAGATGGATGCTCACCTTAATAGCGTTGACTGCAGTTCTGGCAATCGTCGTAACGGCAAGATGAGCAAGACCGTACAGACAAAGTATGGAGAGGTGATAGTCGAAACCCCTCGTGACCGTGACGGTTCTTTTAAACCGGAGACAGTTAAGAAACGTGAGACAATTCTTGCTGAAGGTATGGCAGATCAAATCATCAACATGTATGCTCTTGGTACAAGCACTCGTGATATAAGCAAGTACTTTGAGCGTGAGTTTAACACAACCCTTTCAGCAGAAACCATCAGTGCTATAACCGACCGAGTTATTCCCGAAATAACAGCCTGGAAGTCCCGTATGCTTGACCCCGTCTATGCCATTTGCTGGCTTGACGCCATTCACTACAAGGTAAAAGACGATAAGGGTCGTGCAGTCACTCGTGCAATATACAATGTCCTAGGTGTAAACAAGTCTGGTCACAAGGATCTTCTTGGTATGTATATATCTGAGAGTGAGGGTGCTAACTTCTGGCTTGATGTTATGACCGACCTTCAGAACCGTGGTGTACGTGATATTCTGATTTGTTGCGTAGACGGTCTTAAGGGATTCCCTGATGCCATCCAAAGTGTATTCCCGGAAACCTCCGTTCAGCTATGTGTAGTCCACCAAATCCGTAACTCAATCAAGTATGTAGGAAGCAAGCATCAGAAAGAGTTTCTGAAGGATCTCAAGACCGTATATGGTGCTGTAAGCAAGGATTCTGCATTAGCACAGCTTGACATGGTTGATGAAAAATGGGGTGAGATGTACCCCATAGTAATCAAATCCTGGCGCGACAACTGGGAGCGTCTTACGGAATATTTTCAGTATACTCCTGCAATCCGCAAACTTATCTACACAACCAATACGGTTGAGGGCTATCATCGTCAGGTGCGTAAAGTAACGAAGAACAAAGGTGTGTTCCCGTCAGACACCGCACTTGAAAAGCTTGTGTATCTTGCCTATCGAGACATTAGTGGGAAATGGACTATGCCACTGTCTAATTGGGCACTGATATCACAGCAACTTGCCATAAAATTTGGTGATAGGTTCAAGATTATGTAACTTTGCTTGTGAAAGGCTCCTCTTATTTGTATGCAGATGTGAAATCTGCACACAAATAAGAGGGAAAGAATAAAAAACAGAGCCGTGACACAGTTCAGTTTACACTACCCAAATGCCCTCAAAATCAGCAACTGCTATCTTCTTTAAATATGTACGACGAGAACCATATAATATTTGCCCTGGTTTAAATATGCGTGTAAATGCAGGACCTACATCATCTGTCGCAAAATGACCTTTACGATGAATAGTAAGATCTTCTGAATCCATATGGTCGCCTGCAATATAAAACTCATATGGATTATTATCTCTATCAACGTTTATTTTTACTTCGTGTACAACGTCACCAAATTTAGTCACTTTCATTCTATAAAAGATTTTCTAATTTGCTATACTCTTTATGCATTTCCACTGAAAATGCTTTCCAATTAATATACTCATCATTAAATACATATTTTTTACTATTCCCTAAAGAAGTAATATAGTATTGAATTCCTATTAATGATTTGTTAGTTAATATAGTTTTATTATCAATAACCTTAGAAAAGCCTTCGATATTACTATAATTTTCATACGCCTCTACAATTCTCGTTATATGCTTCGGTTCTAGGTAGCTTTCTGCGTTTTTTCTTGTTACTTCTGCTTTAGCGTCAATAAACAATACTTTACCGCATCTATTGTTAGGTTTAACCTTGCGGCATATAATGACACAAGCCTCCATAGATGCATTAAAAAATAAATTTGGACCTAAACCTATAACGCAATCGAGCCAATCTTTCTGAATAAGTTGTTCTCGCATTGACTGTTCTTCGTCTCTAAATAGCACCCCATGTGGGAACAATATGGCACAACGTCCTGTTTTATCATCCATCGAAGCAAGAATATGTTGAAAGAATGCGTAATCAGCTCGACCTTGTGGCGGTGTCCCTAAAAAGTTTCGTCCCCACTTGTCATGCATAAATGCTTCTCGATCCCATTGCTTAATAGAGTATGGAGGATTAGCCAATACGACATCAAACTTGCGTAGTTGGCTGCCTTCCACAAAAGCAGGCCGTTCCAATGTGTCTCCGCATACGATTGAGAAATCCTCTACTCCATTGAGATAGAGATTCATTCGTGCAATCGAACTGGTCAGGACATTTATTTCTTGCCCAAACACCTTTACGCCTTGCCACGGCAGGCCTTTGGCACGAAGGTAATCCAAACATTTCACCAGCATCCCTCCGGATCCACATGTCGGGTCATAGATGCTTTCCCCCGGTTGAGGTTGGAGAATTTCTGCCATCAAGGTTACTACAGTACGATTAGTATAGAATTCTTGCGCTGTATTACCCGCATCATCAGCAAATTTTCCAATCAAATATTCATAGGCTTGTCCCATTTCATCAGCAGGACAGGAAGCAAGCGAGAGGTCATAACGGGAGAAGTCTTCGATAAGCGAGGTGATGATATGATCTGGCATTTTGGCTTTGTTAGTCCATCCGTCCTTGGGTCCGAAGATCCCCTCGAGCCCCCCTACAACACGACCATCAACTTCAACGCCAGGATTGGCTTGTTCAATAGCTATGAATGCTTCTACTAATCGCTGTCCAACATTTTCGGTAACAGACCGGACATCATTCCAATGTGCTCCATCTGGTATTCGAATAACAAGTTCCTGCGCTTGCATGCCAGCGTACTCTTCGCCTCCTTCACACACAAACCCTGCATATTGTTCATCATACACATCACTGATGCGCTTAAAGAAGAGAAGTGGAAAAATATATTCTTTATACCCTGTGGCATCGATCTGTCCCCGAAGGCGCGTTGCTGCTCCCCACAGGAACTGTTTCATTTCGTCGAGCGAAATAGGTTCATCTTTTATTCTATATTTTTTTGCTTCAGCCATACTCAATTTTCTATTAGTCTGGTAAATTCTTGTTCAGCCAATTTTACTGCCTCGATCGCTTCCAAAAATTCACGCTTTACCTCTTCGTATGGACGAATAGCCTTGCGATGATAGTTGACATAGCGATTGGGGGACAGATTAAACTCTTTATCTTCTATCTCTTTTAAGGTAACAACCTTAGAATAATCTTCCACGTCCTTATAATCCAAATAAAGTTGATAGATATGATCAACATCTTCTGGAGAAAGGATATTCTGTGCTCGCTTTTGTGTCAGTATTTTTGTGGCATCGACCATGAGAATTCGCGCAGAACGTTCCGCAGGTTTCATACGACGCAGAATAAGAAAACATGGTGATAGGCCTGTCCCGTAGAAGAGTTTGTCACCCAAGGTTACGATTGCCTCTATTAAATCACTCTTGACCATTTTCTCGCGAATACGACCATCTTCATTTCCGCGAAATAAAATACCTTGCGGCATGACTACTGCCATGCGGCTGTTCCCCGGCGCCATAGATTTTACCATATGCTGAATCCAGGCATAATCACCACAAGAATCACTAGGTGTTCCCCAGATGTTACGACTAAATTTATCAGACGACCATTCGGTGGCTCCCCATTTTTCAAGCGAAAAAGGCGGATTAGCTATCACGCAATCAAACTTGGCGATTTCACTTCCTTGCAGAATCTTTGGCGAACGCAAAGTATCTCCCTGCATAACATTAAAATCACTGGCACCATGCAAGAAGAGATTCATTTTGGCGATTGCTGCATTCACCACATTTTTTTCTTGACCGAATATACTACCACAACATAGGTTATCATGGTGCATATGATGAACTGCTTCTATAAGCATACCTCCGCTACCACAGGCAGGATCATATACTGTTTCCCCTGGTTTGGGATCAAGAATACGAATTAATAAGTTTACTACCGGACGTGGAGTATAGAACTCACCGGCTTTTGCCTTAGAGTCATCTGCAAATTTTTTCAACAGCACTTCGTATGCATCACCCATCAAATCTGCTGGGTAATCATTGTTGCCCAATCTACGGGTGGATAGATGCTCTATCAAATCACGAATCTTACCATCAGAAAGGTTTTTCTTATCGGTCCACTTCTGTGCGCTGAACATCGACAACACGCCGTATAGTGTATCAGGATTTGCTAACTCTATACCTCGCATCGCACCAACAATTGCAGCACCAAGATTTTCAGTACGTTCTCTAATATCTATCCAATGACAACCATCAGGAATTACAAATCTATGTTGTTCCGGCAATGATGCATATTCTTTGTCTCCTCCGCTTTCGTCAAGCGCCGCCTGCGTTTCCTCATCATAAACATCTGAAATGCGCTTAAAATATAGGATGGGGGTAATATAATCTTTAAAATTATCCTGACTTACAGGCCCTCTCAATATATTACACGCCTCGAACAAGAAGTTATACAAGTTTTGGACACCCAACATTCGAATAGACTTCTCGTCTTTGACGACTATATCTTCTTCTGATTTATATTTCTTTTTAACCATATCCTAGTGGAAATACTATTTCGTAGAATTAAGAAGTTCCTTCACGTCAACATCGAGAACACGTGCTATCTCTCGCAGTGTAGCAACATCTGGCTGAGAAGTATTAGTACACCATTTTGAAATAGTTGCAGGATTTTTCTGTAAAACCTCTGCAAGCCATTTACTGGTTTTCTTTTTCTCTACAAGAACAACTTTTATTCTATTCATGTCATCCATACCTTCCATTCTGTAAATTATATTACTTTAGGCGCAAAGATAATTAAAACCAACTCAAAAAAAGTAACCTATAAAATAATTATCCATAATAACATATCATCTTCTTAATACATCCTATTAAGTTTTGTTACGATCCCAACAGCAAACATCAAGCACCTCTTCCGATACTCATCTTCCTTCTCATCCGGCCTGCGACCATCCCAACGAAGGTCTGAGTCGGAATTACCACCACCGCCTCCGGAAGAAACTGGTATCGGTTGCCCACTGATGAGCGCATCAGCTACTGCAAAAATCATATTGCGAACTGAAGGTATAGCCAACTGGCTGAGCAATGTATTCAGTTCTGACTCCAAATTTTCGTTTGTGTCTGAAAGAGTTTTATTCTCCCGTCTCAACTGATAAAGTTCACCGTAATCCGCTAGAACATTATTCTGGGCGGCTTCAACCTGTCGGGCTGCATCATTTCTGTATAGGGATTCTATCTTCCGGACAATTTCGGTAAACTGCTTGGAGATAGACCGATTCTGACGCTCAATCCATTTGTCCGTACCGAACAATGGTACTTTCTCTGTAATTTGCGGTGGCGTGAAATCAACCTTGTGGTTACGAAATGGCTGTATAACAGAACGAGCTTTCGCCGCATCCTTTGTCAATTGTTCCAATTCATGCTCCTTTGCATGGAGTTTATTGGATTTGTCTTCAAGTTTTTCCTGATACTCGGCAATGAGTTTCTGTATATCCGCCTTCTGCGTTTCATACCTGTCAAGAGTTATCTTGCCGGATGCGAGTGCTTTATCTATTTCTTTAAGCCGGTTCCTGCCGGCAAGCATTTCCCGTTCAAGTTTCCGTATCATCGTCTGAAGCCCTTTGACTGCTTTTTCCGCCTGCTTCGCATTTTTGGTAAGTTTGCGGATATAGTCTCGCTTGTGCAAATGCTGAACATTGCGTCCATCAATGCTATCGCCACGTTCCAGCCCGTACTTGCTCCCTACCTCTTCATATAGTGAGGTGTGCATTTCCCGAAGAATATGGCCATACCCATAACGGCTCTTGCCAAACTTAGCCGACCACATAACGCATTCGCGTCCACTTTTGGTTCGTTGTCCGACAGGAACAATCAAGGCATGGATATGTGGGCTGCTCTCATCAAGGTGAACCTGGAATCCTATGATGTTTTTCTGTCCGTACCGTTTGGTGCACCAGTCATAGACATCTTTTGCCCATTGTTCGATTTCCGGACATCGCTGGAGATGGCTGTTGTCTGCACCCTTTTCCAGATTTACGGTTTGGGTCCCAAATGCCATCTCAAGCGTACGGTCATGATTGCCTCCGAAGATAAATTTCGCACAACAGTTTGGTTGAATTTTGCTGTCCGGCTTGAAAGGCTTCCAGCCCAGTTCAGTCAACCGTTCCTGCAAACGTACTTCAAGCGATTTCTCTTGATAGCCTAACGGATGAACTTTCCCATCGGGCCCAATCTCGAAATTCAGTTTCATTCGGGTCTTGTCATAATGATTGGTCGGATCCTGATTCTTTCTGTCAATCTTGTCGTCATTCCAATGCCTTTCGTTTTCATTCGCCTCTGCTGTACCGAATGACTTCCCAGCTTCAACATGCATGGCCTGTTTAATATCTGTGTTCATATAGGGTATTCTTTTGATAAATGATTAATATTTGAGCTTGCTCTTGTGCCAGTCCGCTCTGCGGGACAATGACCAGACTTTATTGCCTGTAGGCAAAAAGTCCTTATTGTGTTATGGACTTTCTATAAATCCATGGAACAAGTTCCTTTACTATTCAATAAGTTCCAGATCAAATTCATCAATGAGCAACTGCAATGCTGGATTACGCTGTATCATCTGACGGAGTATCTGCCTCTTTGATGGTGAATACAAAAAGAAGTCTGCAATATCCAATCCTTGGCTGCGTTGCTCTTCATCTGATGTACATTCCAAGACATTGGACACAACAACCCGTTTGCATATTCCTGATAACAAAGCAGACTTTTCTTTCCATTGTTCAGTTGCTCCTAAATCAGGGATGAGAGTAACTTCCCTTCCTTTGAGAACCTGCATAGCTTCACTGTTGAAACAACCGTTCTTTCCACCTGTTGCCAGCCATATATAATCGGGGATAAAATGGCTCATTACAACAGCGGTCTTTTCACTTTCTACCAGCATTACCGGAGACGATGATTTTTTTAGAAGATGTTCTCCATACAAACACTGCTTCAAATGGAAATCCTGCAACTTTAACTCGGAATGTGCCCAGCTGACAAAAGCCTGAGGCTCTTTAACCCGATGGCCTGTCTCGGCATTATAGCACATTACCTTGCCGGTTCTTACTTGTCCATTTATATCTATCTGCCAGAAGACCGTTGAACCTCCCCATTTTGCTGATGTTCCTATACGATACATGTCAAATAACCTGTTTGTTTCACTTTCACCAAATACGCGACAGAAATATTGATACAAAGGGTTTATTGAATAATGTGACTGACTCCTTAACACATAAGATGAAGGGATATACGAAGGGGTAACACAAACGGATGTTTTATCTACAGACTTATAAGAGGCTGAAAGCAGTGGCTTACCATTATCCACATTCATTTCCAATTTATCAGGATTATCCTTAAAATATTCCTTGGGTGTATAGTGATAGCCACAACTGTTCTCATGATCACATTTACCGACATTGTTTGGAAAGATAATACTGCCCAATTCATCAATATACCTGACAAAACATCGGCTTTTACCACAACTCGGACAAGTAGTCTTGGTTCCGGGTTTGTATTTCTGTAAATGAAATCTGTATTCACCCATGGTTCTCTGATTTAAGTGTTGTTGCACTCTGCACTTTTGCACTTTGAGAAGATTGCACAGTATCTTGACGGGATGAAAGTGCAATAGTGCAAGGTGCATCAGTGTTTTCTGTCATAAGTTTACGATAAACTCCATGCTGAAGCTTCTCTATAAGAGGGTGCTGAAGCCGACACAATTGGTCAAGCGCATAATAAACAGATCGTCTGGACATATCAACTTTTCTACCGGCAATAACTGCATCCCCAGAAGTAAATCTCTCTCCTAGCAGGGAAAGCCAGGCTTCCTTCGTCTCACCAATACTGTTTGCGACAATGGTTTCCTGAATCCTCCGGTATGTTTCCTCGTAATAATCAATCATACGGATTGCTGATTCCACGGAATCCTGTTCGACATATTGCATATCGCCACTATCAGTAGCCCATTTCATTACCTGGAACAATAGGGAAAGACGTGCTACATGCCCGTTGAGTTTCATCTTGCGACTTTCAACATCGGCATCGTCCTCAATGGCATTTACTGCATCAATTATTCCATTATACCATTCATAAAAGCATTCTTCCGCATCATCAGACATTGTAAGGATATGTGGATTTACCGTTGTTCCTTTGTCATTAAGAATACAAGGGATACTGAGAACTCTGTTGATTATTGTTCTCCATTGATTCATGATGTCAGGACGGAGTGTATTTCTTTCTTCCCGTCTCCATCCGGATATCTTCCGGTTTTTAGGATAGACAAACAGAAAGCGATCAAGCAATCCGTTGGCAAGGAACTCTGCACGGAAGACTTCCTGCAGCATATTTGTCTGTACTGAACCGATGACATTTATACATGGATTCTTGATTAGAACAGGACGTGATTCTGATTTGCGGAAAATCTTTAACGGCTGTCCGCTATAAGCTGTCCGCAGATCTTCAATGAGATTGTTCTTGCTATTGTACCTTTTGACGGAATTGAACAAAGCCAGAATTTCATCGACTACCAATGTTATCCCACGCTGATTATGCTGATGAATATTCATCATCGCCTCCGGGGTAGAATCATAAATGACAGTCGTTACAAAATGCGGTTTCTTGAGCAACTGTTCTTCCCCGTCACTTCCGTGCTTGCCTGCTGACATGGCTCTTTCATATTCGTCATATTCCTCGTTATATTTCTCATGCAGCCGGTCATCATACTCATTAATCGGCTTATATATAAAACCGAGGGGAGGAGTCTTCCCAAGCCCGGGACGTCCGATCAGCATCATATAAAGGGATGGGCATGTTTTCCACTCGCCCTTGATGCGGATTTGGCAGGAATTGCCGACAGCAGTAGCAACGGCTGAAAGGATAATGGATGCCGTGTATTCGATGTTGAAATTCTCATAACGAGACAGATTCAAAATGATTTCCTGAATCTTGTCTGGAAACACATCCAAAGGGAGTCCTGTTTCAGGAATATGTTCCACTTCCGAGCGAAGCATATTGGCCAAATGCAGATTATCAAACATAGCCACCTCCTTCCTGCTTCGGTAAGTCGATACCGATTGCAAAAGCATCAAAATGGAAGTGACGTAAGAATCGGTCCACATCCTCCTGCGTATACCAATATTTGTCACCTTCACGGGAATAGCCGAGATAGCCATTGTCCCGTAATTTCTTCAGATACTTCTCCTTGATTCCCAATTTCGCCATCAAGGACTTGTTGTCATACAGACAATGCGCTGCCTCCTTATTTGCGGCTGGCAGTTTTTCCTGTCGTTCCACTATGCGGAGAATCTTTTCCAACAATTCTCTTTCGCATATACTCCCTACCTTTAATTTCTTTGCCATAGTAAATCTTATTATGGCTTTCCAATCCTGATGCACACTCGGACTTCAAGCCGGGTTATCTTACCGTGACACGACTGTGCACATCGTTCCACGGCGGTGGCGAAGGTAGAGAGTCCTTAGAACCTAAGAAGTTAGCATAGATTATATAACAGGTTATTCCTAATGTTAGACTAATATTAGGATACGCGCTTAACCGTCTGATTATAAATAAAAAGAGCAGCCATTAGGCTACTCGAAAAAGATGTCGATTTTCTGAAAATTTTTCGGCACGGTCAGGTCTTTCCTGTTTTGACGGGACTGCCCTATGTCGGAAGTGGCAAATAGAGCACACAATTCGGTGTCGGGAAAGAGTTCCATACCGAATTTCCAATAGGTCTTTGTTTCCATTCTAAGACGCTCCGGATAATCGCCACAATAAATCCGACCACACATATACGCCAACAGAACTTTTGATTCTGTCCACTTATAATGGGATCCTTCTTCCTTTATATAACCTGCCTCTATCGCTTTGGCAAAGACTTTCTCCGCAAGTTCCGTTTTCAGTTGTCCGGTCAATACGATTCCGGTTCCATTATCATCGGCTGAATGCGTTTTTGAAGCCGAAGTTACAACAGGAATACTCTGATTTTCTTTTTCCCTTTGTTGGGAATGGAGTTTTTCCGCACCTACAATCAACAATGCCGATCCGATTATTATCAGGACTATACTTGTAATCACAGGCAGATTTGGAACATCCCCATCAATGATATCTAAATATCCGAATCCGGCACTGAATAGTACTCCCAGAAACATACAGATTGCAGCTGTCCAAAGAATGGTTCTCTGATACCGTTTGAATATAGTCGCCAACACTAATATCAATATAAAGAATCCTATAAACAGGAAAGTTATCTGTAACATTGTCATTTTCACTCATCCATTATATTGTGAATAATCATATTATCTCTAACGAAATAAAATCTTCCTTCAATCTTGCCACCTCTGCCGATAGCGTTTCCGGCAGGAATTTGGCATAGACCTTTTCGGTGACATCCGTACTTCCATGACCGAGCAAACGACTGACAACTGACATGGAAAGTCCCTTATTCAGTGCAAAGACCGCAAACGAATGCCGGGCCACGTGCATTGACAAGTTGAAAGGCAAGCCGATTTGTTCACCGACTACTGCCAACGACTGGTTGATACATTTGGTCGCATTGTTGCGCGCTTTATAGAGAGCTTCCGCATCATCCAAATCCAAAGATTCCTTCACAAGATTGAAAACATATTTGCATCCTTCACGCTTTTCCTGCCATTGCTGCAAGATGCGCAATGCAGGTTCTGTAAGTGGAATCACATGACGTTTGTTTGTCTTGATCATAATCTTCCGCAACTCCTTCCGAGCAAAGTCAATATGTTTCCATTGTAAAGTCATCACATCCACAACACGAAGTCCACAAGCGTGGAATGCAAAGAAAAGCATTTCCAAAAACTCCTTCCTGCGAGGTTCATTGCAAGTCTTATAATATTCCAACAAAGACAGCATCTGTTCTTTGGTCAGACTTTTTCCGTCAAATTCGCTCTCCTCCGATAAAGAAGCCTTCGTGACAATACGCATATCCTGGATTCTTGCATTTACGGCAGGCTCCATGATGTTCATTTCACAGGCATACGCACAGGCTTTCAGGATAGGGGTCAAAGAATGATTGATAGTCGCATCACTGTTCTGCTTGATTTCCCTGCGCCAGTTTATATAGCTATCCAAAAGTTCAGGAGTCATATCACCGACAAAAATGGAATCTGGACGGTAAGTTCCTTGTCTGGTCGCTCTTAGAAAGATCTGGAAGATATTCATGCAGCTCTTTCCGTTCTCATATCGGCTTCTCCCGATTCTATTCCTTGAATAATCGGAAGCGAGGCGTTCCAATGTGAACTCCACAAAATCTTTTCCCTGGTCTCGTCGGGCAAGAGGCTTGTCAGCAAGAAAACCGGAAACAATATCCACCGTTATCTGATTCGGATGCTTTTCGTTGTACTCCGCAAGCAGACTGTCAATCCGTTCAACACGAGCCAACAAAAGTTGATTCAACCGTTTGGCCTCATTGCCGTGACTTGCACGAATCTCACCCCGTCCCTGATTGCCGTTCTGATTCCAGTCCGCAACCTTGACAAAGACATTCGTTGTCTTACGTATAATCTGCCTGTTCCAAGTATATTCCAACTCGACAGGATAGGCTTTATCTTTATCAACCTCCTTTGGTGTACGAAGTCGATATTTGCCCAACGGATATAATCTTTTCGGTCTTCCCATACTTTTCCTCCTTTTAGTGATATTCCTGAGGAAAAACAAAGATATGGAATTTTAGACAAACAAACTCCGATTTTGGGAGAAAAAACCGCAATTTAGACAAACAAACCGCACCATTCAACACCCTAAAACACCAGCGCGACAAACAAATTCTCATTGTTTATCGCGCTGACATTTAGTTATTTAACCTATCGGAAGGCTGTTAATATTCCTCCTCGTTGAAGAGAAAATCATCCTTCGAAGGATAATCCGGCCAAATATCCTCGATCGATTCGTAAATATCTCCCTCGTCTTCGATCTCCTGCAAATTCTCGAGCACTTCCAACGGCAGGCCCGAGCGAACGGCATAGTCGATCAATTCATCTTTGGTTGCCGGCCAGGGAGCATCCTCCAGTTTCGATGCCAACTCAAGTGTCCAATACATAACTGCAATAATTTAAATCATTAACTCACAAGACAATAAGTCCAGGCTGACATACAGCTTCCTTATTATTAGGTTGCGAATATATAAAATCCTGCGAGAAATACAAATCAAAAGAATAAAAATTTCTTCTGCCATTTTTTTTGAACAAACATAGCGATAGGAAACGATCCGCACATTCCGGCCTCGACCGAAAGAGCGGTTTCGCAAAGACCGACAATGTTCGGCGGATCCGCAACCGCACACGATTATTTCCGAATCGCATCGAAAGCGGCCATGTATCGACAGCCCCTGTCCGCATCACGAATTCAGGAATTCGACTGCCGTTATCCGCACACCGCCACTGCCTCCGCCGGATCGTTTCCGACGCGTCTTTCTCAACGGCATTTCAAACGCATCGGCCGAGTCGGGTCCTTACGGCACACGAAAAAAAAAACTCCTCGGCAGATCGTACGAAATTCCGAAATATGAGGGGGAGAACGAAACGTATATAGAAGCATCGGTAGAGAACAGCAGTAGTATATTGTACGACAAAGAGATACGCAACAAACCCCGGACGCGCCGCACAAAACGAAACGTATAATTTGATATAATTTCGGTATAATAAACCGGACCAAATCCGGCAACCGCTATAATGTCGGTATAATTTCAGAGGGCAGAATCAGGCGATTCAGCCCTCTTTCGTTGTATTCGCGGCCTCGTGTATGTCTGACGGCATTTTTCGGCTCTACAAAGGCTATTTCAATAGCAGTTGAACGACGTTAAAACGGGGCGTCGTCCCTCCTTTCCTCGTGTAATGCCTGCAATACGGAAAATCGGCAAAAATCGAGTTGGACTTACATTTGGACTTACAAAATGGACTTACATTTTCCGGGAAATGGACTTACAAAACCCGGTTTTTGACCCCCTCCAAAACATAGGAAACCGCCCGAAAATCGGCGCTAAACCCCGAAAATCGGCGAATAGAAGGCAGGAAACTGCCCTATAATTTGGGGATTGATTTTTATTTAATCGATTGATATTTATTCAGTTAGTCTATTTTATCCTGCTTTGAGCGTGTGCGCACCCTCTTTGCGGGGTGCAATAGGGCTGCACGAGGGCCTATCGAATCGTATTATAACGCACGCTTGCTTTCACCAATGCGAGGGCACGGATCATCGAGATTGGAATATCTTTAGGCTCGTGGTGTTGGTTATGGCTGACGAGCTTCACACAGTTTTCCCGTTCGGATTTATGGATGTATTTTATCGTCACGAACTCGTCCCCATCGACATTGGCCGATATAAGGTACATTTCACCCCAGAAAATCCCGTACTGCATGTCGTGTACCTGCTTGTAAAGGACAATATCGCCGCTTTTGAGTAATGGGTACATCGAATCCCCGCGCACATAAACAGCCCCATCGCATGCAGGCAGATCCGGCAACGATATATAGCTGATCGGAATCGCATCGACATCGTTGAACAAGGAAACCAATCCGGCCGTCGCCTCCAGATTGTAAAGGGGAATGCGCTGGAGATCGACCAGATTGTCGGTTTTGAGAGGGAACTTTTCCTGCACTTGTATTCCGGCCTGTTGCTGGTCCGGTTCTTTTTCCATGTTCCCGCGACCAGTCAGCAACCAGTCCGGATTCACATCGAGAGAAGTCACGATTTTTTCGAGCACATCATATTTGGGCATGATACCTTTGATGTAACCTCGGATATTTCCTTCGCTTACACCAATTTTATCGGCAAATACTGTGTTTTTACCGCCTCCAAATTCTTTTACAAGGCGTTCAATCCTTTCGTGAATCGTCCCGATCATAATAAGTATCCTATTATTTTTCGCAAAAAATCACGATTAAATTTGGAATATTCGTGATATGTTACGATATTTGCAGCGTTGATACAATGTACTAACGGGGTAAAGTTACAGAAAAAATTGAAATAGTATGGCGACAAAACAAATCTTATTGCCTACGACGGTCCGGATGGAGATGGTCAAGACCTTCAAGATCACGCGCTCGACCCTCGACCGGGCTTTGAAGTACAAAGGCAACAGCGCGCGCGACAATATGCTGCGGAAAGCGGCCTTTCAGCGCGGCGGCGTGATCTACTTGGGAATAACCGCTCCCAAAGGTTACCTGCCGGACGTGGATACCACTTTCGAAAACGGCTGTATGCGTCAGAAGTTCGGCCACCGGATCGAGGTCGTCGTCCATTTGGAAAGCAACCGGACGACAATCCACATTGACGGGCAGAAGGTCGCCAGCTTCGACGATCTCACCGTTTCGACCTGGGGCAACATGCTCTACTCCCTGCAAACGATCTACAACAGACTCGCCGATCCGCATCCGGCCTCACTGCGGATAAAATCATGAATCAATTTAAGCACGCGATGATAACAAGAAGCACCGTAATATCTTTTGAAACTGCGGCAAAAGTAGTCGGAAAAGACGAGTTAATACAATTTGTTAGGCGGGGAATAGTGAAGCGCATTAGACGGTCAAATCGTTTTTCGCCTACTTATTTAGATTCTCTACCTCAAAGGTTTCGGCAGGCATTTGCAGATATGATTCAGAATCCATCTCTATTGTCTTCACGTGCATAAGGGGCATGTGGTATGTTAGAATGAAAGTTTTGATGACGTGACGCAAGTCTTCAACGAGGAATGAAGATGCGGAAATGAAAATTTCATAATAGCGTAGTACCTCGGCACCTTCAAGATGCTGATCAATAATTTTGAAGTTAAGACCAAAAGCTTTGCACAACGATCTCACTTGTTCAGTGTACATATCGAGGGTTCCATCGTCATATGACGTTTCGAAACGTACTACTTCTATTTTTTCAAGTTCTTTTTCCATAATCGCTAAAATTTGTAGTTGAACAGACAAATATAGCGATTTTCCCGTGAACGCACAGGCGTTACTCCGGAGCGATGCCGGCACGGGAGCACAGAAAACGACAAATGGAGTATTTTAACAACATACTTTGTATTACGCAGCCGGAACTTCTGGAGGTCATGAGTAAACCGGCATACGATCAACTTGTGAACCGTCGCAAGGTACAGGTCGCTCAACGGGCCTGTCGCGGCCGTAAGGCTTTGATCGTATTCGACAGTCTGCCGGGAAAGTACCGCCTGGCCGTAAAGGAACGCAAACCGGACATCTCGACGATGCCGTTGCAGGAGTGGCTTCGGGCGAACTACACGCCCGATGCCGAGGCGCGGAGCTACTTTTCGGCCTTCCGTTTCGACAACGGTTCGGCCCTTCCGGCGGAGAAGATCAACGAATACACGGTAAACGCTTCCGTAATCAAGGCGGTGCTGCGGCTGATGGCGTCGGCCAATGCCCTGCGACGTGTCGGCCGTATCGGATGGGACTCAATGGCCGAAACCATTACCTATTTCAAACGGGAGTTCGGCCACACGCTGCCCGAAAGCATGCTCCGTTTTCGCAAGAAGGTCGCCCAGTTCAAACGGGAAGGATATGCCTGCCTTATTTCCGGTCGGTTCCAAAATCAGAACTCCCGTAAGGTGAACTACAAGATCGAGCGGCTGATCCTTTCGCTGGACAGCCTGCCGGAGCGCCCCTTCAATACGACGGTGGCCGAGATGTACAATCAGTTCGTCTGCGGCGAGCTGAACGTGTACGACCCGGAAACCGGGGAACTGTTCGACCCGGAAGAGTTCACGGACAAAGAGGGCGAGCCGATCGCTTTGAGCGAAACGACCGTCGCCAATTACCTGAACAACCCGAAGAACCGCGCCCTACGGTCGAAACTGCACGACAGTGCGTGGGACTTCAACAACCGCTACCGTCCACACCACAAGCGCAAAGCCCCGGTCTGGGCGTTCTCGAAGATTTCGCTCGACGACCGCGACCTGCCGCGCAAGATGGCCGACGGAAACCGCGTCAAAGCCTATTATGCCTACGACGTGGCGAGCGGCTGCGTCGTTGGTTACGCCTACAACCGCCTCAAAACGGCCGACCTGTTCATCGACTGCGTGCGGAACATGTTCCGGCTGATCGACCACCAGGGCTGGAACTGCCCGGCCGAGGTGGAGGTCGAACACCACCTCGTGAACAACTTCGCCGACGGGCTGATCCGCGCGGGCGTGGTGTTCCCCTTCGTGCGGTGGTGCAACCCCGGTAACTCGCAGGAGAAACGGGCCGAGCACTTCAACCGGGTGAAGAAGTACGGCGTGGAGAAGCGCTCGCAGGTCGGCATCGGCCGCTGGTACGCCCGCCTGGAAGCCAACCGCCCGAAGGAGGAAAAGGTCTATGACGAGTTCAACAACACCTACAAGGAGGCGACCTATACCTACGAGCAGCTCGTGGCCGACGACATCCGGGCCATCCACGAATACAATAACGCATTGCATCCGAACCAGAAGCTCTACCCGGGGCTGACGCGCTGGGAGGTGCTCTGCCGCTACCAGAATCCGGATCTCGCGCCCGTGGACAAGGCGCTGCTCTACCGCTTCATCGGCGAGGAGGTGCGCACGTCGATCCGGCGCAGCAAGTACTGCCGGGTCCATTACGAAGATTATGCGCTGCCCTCGCCGGAGTTGATCGGACGGCTCGCGCCGAACGACTACACCGTCGAGGCCTATTATCTGCCCGACGAGCAGGGCAATGTCCCGGAGGTGTATATTTACCAGCACGGGGCCTATATCGCCACCTGCCGCCGTATCGAAGCCTATAACGAGGCCACGGCCGAGCAGACGGAGCGGGACCGTGAAGCCTACGCCGAGCAGGCGAAATACAACGCGCAGTTCGACGCCATGATGGCTCGGGAGAAGATCTGCAAAGTGCGGCTCCTGCCCGGTGATGTTCCGGCCCATGAGGAGCCGGAGATCGTCGAAGCGGCCCCTGCCGCACCGCCGGAGGAGGCGGAGGTATTCGATTTCGGCATCGACTACGCGGCGCTGGCAAAACATGAGCTTTAGAACGATAATAAAACACATTGAGATATGATTTCGAACGACATTAAAACCCGCATCGTGCTGGCCATATCCGGCAACAGGCAGAATTACGCCACGGACGCCAAACACGCCGTCGCCCTGGGCATTTCGACCTCGGTTTACAGCGAGATCAAGAAAGGCAACACCGAACAGAAGCTGAGCGACGCGAAATGGATGTCCATCGCCCGGCGGTTGGGCGTGAGCCTCGACGACGGCGCGGAGTGGAAGATCGTCAAGACGCCGACTTTCGAATACCTCACTTCGCAACTGGAACTGTGCCGCGCAAAGAGCCTTTCGGGCATGTTCTGCGATATTCCGAACATCGGCAAGACGGTCGCCGCACAATACCACGCCAAAACGCACAAGAACGTCGTCTACGTGGACTGCTCGCAGGTGAAGACCAAGCAGCGGCTGGTGCGCTTCATCGCCCGCGAGTTCGGTCTGAACTCCGTCAGCCGTTATGCGGACGTCTACGACGACCTTGTGTTTTACCTGCGGACGCTTGACCATCCGCAGATCATCCTCGACGAGGCGGGCGACCTGGTGTATGAAGCGTTCCTGGAGATCAAGGCTGCATGGAACGGCACGGAGGGTTGCTGCTCGTGGTATCTGATGGGGGCCGACGGCTTCAAGGCCAAGCTGGAGCGCGGCATCGAGTTCAAGACGGTAGGGTTTGCCGAGATCCGGAGCCGCTGCGGCGACAAGTACAACAGCATCACGCCGCCCGAGGGCGACGAGCGCCGGAAGTTCCTGCTCGGCCAGGCCATGATGATCGCCCAGGCGAACACTCCGGAGGGCACGGATTTCCGGCAGATCGCCCGTCGGAGCAACGGCAGCCTGCGTCGGGTCCATTCGCTGATCACCAAAGGAGAGGAGGTATAGTCATGCGGGCCTATTCACCCTCGGAGATCGAGAATCTGAATATCCCGGAACTTCCGCTGGACGGGGAGTGGGAGGCCGCCTTCGGCCGCCCCTCCCGCTTCGAGCGCTGGTTCATCGACGGAGAGTCGGCCAGCGGTAAGAGTACGTTCGTCATGTTGTTAGGCAAGAAACTCTGTGACTATGGGCGTGTCGATTACGTGAGTCTGGAGGAGGGTGCAAACCTCTCGTTCAAGAAACGGATCAAGCGGCTCGGGATGAAGGATGTCGCAGGGAAATTCAAGGTCGTGACGGGGCTGACGGTGGCCGATCTCGTCGCACGGTTGGAGCGGCCCAAGAGTGCGAATTTCGTTATCATCGACTCGGTGCAGTACCTCGACGTGCGGAGTTTCGACCGATTGAAAAAGGAGCTGTTCGACCGTTTTCCGCGCAAGTCGTTCATCCTCGTGTCGCAGGTTTACAAGGGGCGGCCGAAGGGCAAGATGGCCGACGACATCCGCTTCGACTGCGGCGTGAAAATCCACACCAAAGGCTACCGGGCATATTGTCAGGGGCGCTATACCGACGACGCGGAGGCGTACTTCACCATTTGGGAGGAGGGCGCCGCGAAATATTATCTGACCGAATAAACAACCATATCCGCCATGACCTACAAACGATTCTACAAGCTATTCAACCGTCTGCCGCTCCACGACGACGAAATGAAGGAGCGCCTGGTGCAGCAGTACACCAACGGCCGGACGTCGAGTCTGCGGGCCATGTCCACCGCCGAGTACGACGCCCTGTGCGACGCGCTGGAACGTTCGACGGCCGACCCGCAGCACGAACTCCGGAAAAAGAAACGGTCGGCGGCGCTCCGCTTGATGCAGCAGCTCGGCATCGACACGACGGACTGGCCGCGGATCAATGCCTTTTGCCGGGACCGCCGGATCGCCGGAAAGGAGTTCGGTGCGCTGACCCCGCCGGAGCTGGACGCGCTGGCCTTGAAGCTCCGCGCGATCCAACGCAGCGGCGGGCTGAATCCCCGGCCGGAACGGCCGACCGGACAGGCCGAGCAGTCCCGGCCGCAGATAATCTACATGCCGCTCGGCGGCCTTCCTAATTGACAACGCATTATGAAATCGAATCCTTACGCAGACCTGCGGATCGACAATCGGGCCGACCTCCCTGCCCCGTGGTACGATTACCCCGTATTGCAGTCGGGCGAATACAGAACCGAAATTCTCTACACCAGCGGCCGCGATTATGTAAAAGTCCATATCGGGCAACAGGACGGCGCCTGGGTGGCCGCTACGACATGGATGATCGGCGGGTCGGGCCGCGGATGCCACCCCGGCCGGAAATGGGGCGAGTTCGCCTCGGAACAGAACGCTCTGCTGTGGGCGTTCGGCGAATTGCTGGCCGAAGAGGGCGTGCTGCCTCCGGCCGCGATCAAGACCGTAAAAGCACGCATTTTCGAGATCAGACAATACAAACTGTTTTAACGATGGACGATCAATTATATTTCGAGCAGTGTCTGTTGGCCTCGCTGGAACGATTCGGGTTCACCATAGACCGACAACTAAAAATGGCGCGGGGCATTGCGTATTTCGCCACGCTTCACCCCGCATTCTCTGTTCAAATAGGGTTCGAACTATGTTTGGACGGCATTCGATTTACCGTCACTCTTCATTCGCTCTCTTTTATGAAAGGCTTTCCTTATCGGCATTTGATGCGTTATCCGCCGAAAGCGGATATAATCATTCCGATGATATTACGAGCTATTTTCAACTACCTGGGCGATGAACTTGCCCGAAATTTCCGAAACCAAATCAATTCTTAAACATTACAGCAATGAACGACAACGAAGTGAAAACAGTACAGATGACCGCCGAGGAAGCGGCGCAGTACGCGGCATTCAAAGCCGAGCAGGAACGGAAGGCGGCAGCCGACAAGGCCCGGAAGGACCGCAAGGTTTACGGTCAGATGGTGGACGAGGAGATCGAACAGGCCCTCCCGATGCTCCGGGAGCTGAGCGGCGACATCCGCACGGTCAAGGAGCAGGTGCTTGACAATTTCCGGCAGATCCTCGACATGAAGGCCGACGTGCTGAAACGGACGAAGGACGGGCAGAAAAGCCACACGTTCACCAATTCGACGGGCGACAAGCGCATCACCATCGGACGGTGCGTCGTGGACGGCTGGCGCGATACAGTCGAGGACGGCATCGCCATCGTGAAGGAGGCCGTCATGGGTCTTATCAAGGACGACGAGACGAAGGCGATGATCAACCAGATCATGCGGCTTATTGCCCGCGATCAGAACGGGAACCTCAAGGCGAGCAAGGTGCTTCAGCTCGACACGCTGGCCGAGGAGCTGCACAACGAACGGCTCAACGAGGGTATCGCCATCATCAAGGAATCCTATATTCCGAACCTGTCGAAAACCTATATCCGCGCGGAATGGAAAGACGACAACGGCGTCTGGCGGTACGTCCCGCTGGGCATGACCGAGGCATAACAGCCCCGGTCGCGCGGGGGGGGGTAATGTAAACAACCCGCCTGCCGGAGTGCGACAAAGCGGGTCGAGTGATTAAAGAAAGCCACTACAAAAATAATCACAAAACCTGCCAAAGCAATGGGTAAGCACCACATAAATACACTCCGGCGCATCCGTTTGGTCCTCGACATCGTGGAAAAGCACTACGAGCCGGGGAACAATGCGAAGAACTACTACAAAGTCTGGGAGCGGTACGTGAATCCCGTTTACCCGTGCTGTTACCGGACAATGCTCAGCTATCTGAAGACTCCCGCGAACGAATTGAAAGGACTGGAGCCAACCGATGACAAACGGCAACTGAAACTCTTTTAAGTGACAAAATGGAAGCGAACATCAAAACGATTCTACTGGCCGTCCAGCAACGGCTGGCCGAGCGGGTCCCCGAGCTGGCCTATATCGACAAGAACTGGGGACAGCTCGACTACGAGGCGCCTCCGGTCAAATGGCCCTGTGCGCTGCTCGATATCGACGAGGTTCCGTTCTCGCAGATCGGCGGAGGCGGACAGATTGCCGACGGGGTGACCGTGGAGATTCTGGCGGCGAACCTGCGGCTGGTCAGTTCGTCGGCCGCCGCACCCCGCAAGGCCGATGCCTATCGGCTTATCGAGTTGCTCGACAAGATTCACTCGGCCCTCCAGCGCTTCACCGACGGAACGTTCGGCCCGATGTTCCGCACGCAGATCAAGAAGATCGCCGCGGTCCGTGCGGGCGAATGTTACAAGGTCCTCTACCAGACCGCCTACACCCTGCCCGGCGTGCAGGAGGGGCAAAGCGCCAAACTGCCGCCCTCGTCCATCCGTCTGGAGATGAAATGATCCGACGAAAGAAGGGAGCCGCGAGGCCCCCTTCTTCATTTGATCCGGCTCTGCATGTATGCCTTGAGACGTGCGATGATCTTCTGCCGCAGCTCCTCGGCGTCGCCCATGTACTGACGCCTGGGCATTTGAAAACCCCGGCCGCGCCCGGCCCGTCCGCCCGTATTGTGTACCTCCGCATAGGGCACTTTTGCGTTGCCCGCCGTCCATACGACCTCCTGCGGGGTCGCGCGGGCGATGCGGATGCTGTTCATCAGGGCGGCGGAGTCGATCATGAGCGACCCGCGCCGCCGCGTTCCTGCCTTGTCCTTCTTCGCCAGCGGCCAGGGCGTGCCGTCGAATCCCTTCTTCCGGAAGGCCCCTTTGAAATAAGACACTCCGGTCATGGCAGCGATGTCGGCGACGTCCTGCATGTCGATCCGCGCCTTGTCGAGTATTTGTTTCGGTATCATTGCGGTTTGTTCAAAATTCACTATATTTGCATCGAAGCGCGCAGCGCCGGGGATGAATCATCCCGGCCAACCCTCGCGGATGACGGGGGCCGGGCGAGTCCGGGCACGATACGGCGGCGGGGCGCGTCAATCCGAAGCGGATCGGTAGCACCGGGACCTCAACCCGTTGAAACAGCACAGGCGACTACCAGGAACCGGGCCGCGAAGCACAGGGGAGCGTTGAAAGGCTCCCCTTACTTTTTCACCAGCAGCCCGCGCCGATACTTGAGCCGGGGGTCTTTCTCCGGTGCGATCTTCCCGCCGCTTCTGGTCGTCGGGCGGATGGCTATTTCGAACCACGTCCGGACGGCGAGCGTCTTTCCGTTCTCGATCCGGCACACGACGTTGATCGCCTTGTCGCGGTAAAAGCGGATGTAGTTCAGACAGTCGAACGCCTTGCCGTCGTAATTGTTCAGCCATACCTCGTCGGGCTGCCGCAGAACCTCGGCGATCACGTCGAGCAAAGGCACGCGCGCCGCGGTGTATTTGCCCGACGTATGCGTTGCGAACGTCCGCTCGGGGAGTTCTATCGTTTTGCCGGAGAAGTCCGTAAAACGGCCGTTTTGGGCGAACCATCCCGCGGGATCGCCCGAGAACGGGACGAACTCCCGCGTCGCGGCCGCCAGCCGTTTCCCGAACGACGGCAGCCCGTAATGCTGGCAATGGAGTTTACCGAGAAGCGAGGCCGCCCGGTCGGGAAACTTGCGGATGTACATTTGATTCGCCGTGAAGATCTCGGCCGTCTCGGCCCGGTTCACGCCCCAGCCCTGGGCCGTCGTCCGCTTCCATTCGGGGCTCTTCAGAAACGCCTGCATCTTCTTCTGCTCCTCGCCGAAATCCCCTTCGAACTCGTCGGCCATGATCGCCTCCACCCGGCAACGGCAGTTCCAGTCGTTCGGCGGGAAGATCTTCCGCCATGCCGGATCGGACGCCGGGAGCGTCAGTCCGTCCAGCGCGGCATGGGACGGTCGCACCTGGCCGTCGCCTGCGGTACGATAGACCCAGTAGGGGAAAATATCGGCCCGCCGCCGGAGCTGTCGGTAGTTGCTCGCTGCCTCGGCGACCTGCACGGCCGTGCGGTACTCCGTGCGCTGCCATCGGTCGTTGAACGTGCGCGTGATCTCCGCGGCCCGGGCTTTGAACTCGTTATAGCTCTTGCTTTCTCGGAACGCCTGGTTCAGCTCCTGCACCTCGGCGAGCGTCTTGGCCGCGGAGAAGTGGAACAGGTTTTGTTCGAGGGCCGCCGTATATACGTCGTCCGGCACGTCGTATTCGACGGCCGCCTCGACCGTTCCCGAGGTGTGTGCGAATACGGTTCGAACGGCCTTCAAAAGGTCGGAGGCGATGTATTCGAACAGCTCGGCGTCCCAGTAGTCAGACTTCCCGGCCGCCACGCGCCCGACGAGCGCCTCGTCCCGCGGCGTGAGGGATTCTCCATCGGATGCCCCGTCCTGCGGGGCCTCCGCGAAAAAAGCGTGTCCGTCCGCACCGTCTTCCGTACCTTCCCCGTCCTGCCGCTCCCCGTCGGCGCCGGGCGGCAGGAGTCCCTGCTGCTTCTTGCCGATTACGGCGATTCCGAACGTGTCCCGAATCCACTCCGGATCGACGTCGTAATTCTGGGACGCCTCGTAAGTCATCTTCCAGAGTTTCTCCAGGTCCACCTCCTTGGTGATCTCCAGCCGCAGGCCCGGTTTGAGGAAGCCGATGGCGGCCAATGCCGGGAGAATCTTCCGGTTGAAAGAGGACTCGATCAGCCGCTTGTCGGCCTTCACGACGGCCTCCATGAGCTTGGTGCTGCTCTCCTCCTTCGAACGGTTGCCGTTCTCGGTGTCCTGACCGAGCACGGCCGCCAAGTTAAGCAGCGAGAGCTGCTGGTCGCAGGTCGAAATGAGATTTTTATAGACATCGCCATTCGTGGCTACACCTTGTGCGAACTCGAAATCCTCCGTCGTGTCGATGATGAAATAGGCCGCCGATCCGATCTCGCGCATCATCGTTTCGGCCCGCTCCAGCATTTCGTCGTCAGTGGTGTTCGTCTTCATGACGCGCGGAGGTATGCCGAATATCTCGCACAGCTCACTCCAGCAGGAGAGGGCGAACTTCTTGATCAACACATACGGCACGGCCTTGTTGAGCAGCCCGAGGTCGCATTTGCGCGGGTAGATCTCAACGAGCCAGCGGCCGAACTCCGGCAGAAGTCGATAATCCACCGTCTCCGAACCTTCGGCGTCGGGGTAGAATTTCCCGACTTCGGGCGACACGTTCTCACGCGGCACGAGGTCGGCCACGACCGTTCCGGCCGGATCATAGTCGAACTCGATGAGCGAGTGGTTGAAAAACTGCGCTTCGACGATCAGTTCGACGAGGTCCTCGTACAAGCCCGAATCCTTGAACTTCTGCGTCTCGGCCTCGTCCTTGCGGCCGTTCATCTTCAGTTCGAACTCCGCGCCCTGGCTTTTGCCGATGCGGAGAACCGACACCTGCGAGGTCATCAGCGCATCGTCGATCACCTCCGAGAAAAGCCGTTGCAGCAACACCTGCTTCGGTTCATAGGTACTCGTCGCCTGCAGGCGGGCACGCTTCCAGTCGGCGATGTCCTTGCGGGTCACGGATTCCTGCCGCCTGATGACGCGGCGAATGATCCGCGCATCGTTCCGGCGAGCGGGCTTTCTTTCCATCTTGGCGGCTGCCTCCGCAGCGGCTGCCGCCTTTGTTTTATATCCGATCTTTTTCATTAGAACGAGTGTCTGAATTTAGGGTTGGAGCCGCAGCGCATCTTGATCCGGACTTCGCCTTTCTCGTCGGTCAGCAACGGCAGACTCGGGGTGCGCGTCCCCGCGGCCACGCCCTCCAGGTATTTGATGACACGGTCGTAGCGCTCCTTCCATATCTCGTATATGGTTTCGACGTTCGACAGTTTGATAAGGTTCCACACGGTGACGATCTTGGTGTTTTCCAGAACGAGCGCATTGCGCTCGGAACCCTCCGCCGCGAAAATCCGGTCCGTGTCGTAACGCGGCCGCAGATAGGAGCGCACCTCCTCGACGGCGGCTTCGATGGCTTGCAGCACGATCTGCTCGTCGCCCTCGGTGATCTCCTCGACGATATGGGCGTACATGTGGCTTTTCAGTTCTTCCGGTGTCAGATACATTGTCCTATTGATTTTACCACCTGCGGCTGGCCCGACGGCCCACCGCATAGCGGTTGTTGGTCTTACGCACGGAGTTGCTCAGTTTCCATATCGCCCCCTCCAGCGCATCCGGGGCGTCGTCGTGAATTTTGCTGCCTTTCTCGAAGCAGAGGAGCTGCTCGACGAGGACCCGCATTCCCTGCGAATCTCGCTCCAGCTCGTTGAAGATGATGTCCCCGCGCTCGAACAGGGGCTGCAAGGCTTCGATGCGTGCGAATTTGTCCGGCTTCTTGCGCGTGTCTCCGACGATGGGTATCTGGTAGCCGACCTTCTCGCCGTACTTGCGGAACTCGTCGAGGAGCAGGTCCTGCATGAATCCCGCCTCCATTTCGTACCGCACCGGGTTGTCCCCGACGTAATCGTGGGCGTCGTAGTGCCATTCGACCATCGTCGAGACCTTCGTCTGGTCGGCATAGGCTTTCAGCACGTGGTATTTGCCCTGGGGCGTGATGCCGACGAGCATCGTCGCCTTGAAGTCGGCCGTCGCCGACGCCTTGAACGAAGGGTCGGTGTAGCAGACGATTGCGCGGTATTCCCGCATGCGCAGCATCTTTCCGAAGCGGATGTGCTTCTCCTCGAAAACGGTTCCCGCATTGACGGGGTTGTTCATGTATTCGCGCTGGAAACGCCGCTCGCCCATGATGCCGCGCATTTCGGCGATCTCCCGCAGCGTGTAGTTCTGCGGCCAGGACGGAAGGCCCTTTCTGTCGAGCGCATTGACGACGGTATGGTGGAAATGCGGATTATCCGCCAGGGTGCCGATGACCGACGTGCGGCCGATCCGGTTGCCTACGACGGCCAGGCGTCCGCGCCCCATCGCCATCGTTCCGAGCAGGGCCGTCAGCAGCCAGTCCACCGCTTCGCCCACGCGCCGGGGATTGCGCACCAGCTCGTCGTCGTCGATGTCGTCCACCGCGATATAATTGGGCCGCAGCCCGCGCTTCTTGATGCCTCGCGGCGACTGTCCGCGTCCCAGCGCGATGAACAGATCGCCTGTGGCCGTCGTGAACTCGCCGTTCGTCCATATTCCCGCTCCCCGTTGATTGCCGAAATCTGCATTATAGAGGTCGTTGGACTCCAGCTCCGCCTGCAAGTCGCCCAGCAGGCGCCGGGCGGCTTCCTGGCTTTTCGACACCAGAATCATGATCAACGGCTGCGCGTTGGGCTGGATCTTCAGCCAGAGCGGCTGCAAGAGCGAAATATGCGTGGACTTGGCGTGCCCGCGCGCCCACTCGAACAGGCCGCGGGCGTTTTCATGGTCCCGCATGTAAACCGCGGCATCGACCTGGAAGTCCGCGCACTCGGTCGTCGCAAGGTGGGGAAAATAGGTGCGGACAAAATACCTGTAATCCTTTCGCGCACGGGCGATGCGGTCCTTTCGCTCCTGCTCCGTTCCCTTCGGAATCTTGGCCGTTGATCGTTCGATGTCGTGGCAATGCTGAATCCAGCGTTCCTGCGCCTCCTTGTATTTTCTGCTGACGGATGCCATTCGTTACGCCTCCTGTGCGGAAATGTATTCGATATACTTCTTGTGCAGGCTGTTTATGGTCGTGAGCAGTTCGGGCGTCAGCTCCTCGTCGGTCTCGGCCCGCTGCATCATCCATTGCTCCAAATCGATGATTACGTCGATGATCTCGTCCTTGGTGATGCCCTTTGCGATGCGCTTTGCCGAGGCCATGACCTTGGCGATGTTGTCCGACAGTTTGGTAATGCCGTCGATGTCGTCCGTTTCGCCCTTGTTCAGCTTGGTGATGATCAGCTCGGAAATCTTCTTCGCTGCCAACATCAGTGAATTGACCAGGGCGGCCGACGAGGAGTTCTGCTCCCGGCGCCGGGCGTCCCAGTTCTCCTCCCTGGCCCACCTGCTGACGGTGGCCTCCGTCAGTCCGGTTTTCGCGGCGATTACCCGCTGCGTTTCGCCGCTCAGAAACAGACGGCACGCATAATCCCGGAGAACGTCGAGCTCTCGCTTCGTCCTCGGCTTTTTGGTCGTTTTAGCCATTCACAGCGATTCTATTCAGCCCTTCCGGGCGGTTTGTACGGTGCAAAATTGGGGCATTCGCCCGCCGAATAAAAATAGAGTGTAAATTATTTACACTCTATTTGTTACGCGAGTTTACCCGGGCGATATTTGCACCATGAATCGCGGAATGGAGCAGAGGCCAGCTCGTCAGACTCATTATCTGAAGGTCGGGGGTTCGAATCCCCCTTCCGCTACAAAGTCTTATTATGGACGGACAGACAGAGCCGGGGCCGAGTAGCAACGGTCGGCTCTGAGCGATAAGATCGCGCAGCAGTGATTGCTACCTTGGCTAAGCCGCTGCTTTTTGACGACGATGGAAAAAACGTACATAGATTCCGTAAACGAAACACCGCGGGAAGCCGTAATGCGGCTTTATGGCGCAATCGGCCCGCGGGTGGACGGCGACTATTTCGCCCAGGAGCTCGCGTCGCTCGACCGGGGCGACTTCGATATGATTCATATCCGGATGAACTCTCCGGGCGGCAACGTCTTCCAGGGCATGAGCATCGTTTCGGCCATCCTCTCCATGAACACCCCCGTCTGCGTACATATCGACGGCATCGCGGCGTCGATGGCCGCCGTTGTCGCCGTGGCTGCGGACCGCGTGTGCATGATGGACTTCGCTAAAATGATGATCCACGACCCCTATTTCACGGGGGAGAGCGGAAAGGCGACGAGCCCCAAGCAGAAGAAGGCACTGGCGCGGCTTACCGACATGCTGCGGCAGGTCCTCGTCCGCCGGGGCAAGGACGAGGCGACAATGGCGAAGCTGATGCGCGAGGAGACGTGGTTCTCGGCAGCGGAGGCGCTCGATGCGGGGCTGTGCGACGAGATCACCTCCTCGGCCCGTAACGAGTTCATGAATTTAGACCCCATGCAGCTTGTCGCTGCGGTCGATGCAGAATACCAAACCAACAATCAAGAACAAATGGAAAAAATCAATTTGTCGGCCGAGGCTATCGTTGCCCTCGGCAGCAAAAGCGGCCAGATGGACGAAGCTGCCGTCAGCGCAGCGATCGTCGCGGCCGTCGCGGCCAAAGACGAGGAGATCGCCAGCCTCAAGGCCGCGAAGGAGACGGCCGAAGCGGAAATCGCCCGGCTCAGGAAGGAGAAGGAGGACGCCGTGGCCGTCGAAGCGGTAAGTTTCGCCGACGCGCTCGTCAAGGCGGGCAAGATCGCAGCCGATGCCAAGGACGCCGTTATCGAAACCTTCAAGGCCAACCCGGAGAACGCCCGCAAGATCTTCGGCAGCGTACCGGAACGCACGAAGCTCTCCAGCCTGGCAGGGACGCAGGGCGGTGACGCGGGCAAGTATGCCGCGAAGTCGTGGGACGAGCTGGACCGGGCCGGACTGCTCGCCGAACTCAAAGCCAACCACCCCGACCTCTACGAGAAGAAGTACAAGGAGATGGCCGCCTCGCTGCACATCTGCCGGGGATAGCCGAAAACGCATCATCAACAAATCAAAACAGAATGGCATTACAAGTTGAAATCTGGGTGAAGTCCATCATCGAAGGACTGTTCGCCAACAACACGTTCGCGGCCCGCTCGGTCGATCACAGCGAGTTCGTGAACGAAAAGACGGTGCACGTTCCGAATGCCGGGGCGGCTCCGAACGTGGAGAAAAACCGAACGGTTTTCCCCGCCAACGTGACCGAACGCAAGGACGTCGATCTGATCTATCAGATGGACGAGTTCACCGTGGACCCGGTGCGCATCCCCCATGCCGAGCAGGTGGAGCTGTCCTACAACAAGCGCGAAAGCGTCACACGCCAGTCGCGCCGCAAACTCGCGCAGGACATCTACGAGTCGATCATCTACAACTGGATTCCCGAAGGGGTGAAGGTCGTGGAGACGCTCGGCGAGGCCGTCGCCGCACACATCAAAGAGGCCACGGGCAACCGCAAACGGATGACCAAGCAGACCGTCGAGGAGCTCCAGACGCTTTTCGACGAGCAGGACATCCCGGAGGAGGGCCGCTGTATCCTGCTCGACGCACGGATGTACAACCAGTTGCTGAACTCCCTGACGGACGCCGAGCGCAACGGCTTCCTGGTATGCGCAGACCCCGCCCGCGGTGTGATCGGCAAATACCTCGGTTTCGACTTCTACAAGCGTTCGAAGGTGGCGAAGGTCGCTACGGACGGCACGCTGAAGCCCTGGAGCGCGGCCAACGCTGCGACGGACTGCGCCGCGGGTCTGGCATGGCACGAGGACTGTGTGTCGCGCGCGCTGGGCGATTCGCTTCTGTTCGACGACCAGGGCAACCCGCTCTACTACGGCGACATCATTTCGTTCCTCCAGCGCGCCGGAGGCAAGAGCATCCGGGCAGACAAGGCGGGCGTGGTACTGATCAGGCAGGCGGCAGCCGAGTAGCGGATGGAGACCTGGATTATTTACGTCATTGCACCTATCGCCATCGCGCTGGTAAGCTGGATTCTCGGCAAGAACGGACGGCGTATCGACGAGACGTCCAAACTGGTGGCCCTGCTTCAGGAGGAGATCACCCGTCTGACGGCCAAAGTCGAGAAGCTGGAGGCCAAGGTCGAGATCAAGGAGCACGAGTCGGAGCGCAAGAGCGGGATAATCCAGGAAGCTTTCCGCTGCAAGACGCCTTCGCACAAGTGCCCCGTGTTAATCAAGTTATTCGAGTTCAACGATCAAAAGGAAGATGAGCAGAGGACTAAGAAACTGCAACCCGGGGAATATCCGCCGGAGTGCGACCAAATACAAGGGAGAGACGAGGAGTTCCGACCCGGCCTTTAAGGCGTTCGAGTCGATGCCGTGGGGCTACCGGGCGATGTTCGTGCTGCTCCACACCTACCGGGTGCGTCACGGATGCCGCACGCTGCGGGAGATGATCTTGCGCTATGCGCCGCCCGTGGAGAACCATACGGAGAACTACATCCGGGCCGTGGCTGCCGGAGCGCAGGTGTCGCCCGACGAGCCACTCGACACCAAGAGCGGCGAGCGGATGATTCCGGTCGTTGCGGCCATGAGCCGCGTGGAGAACGGAACGCCCGCACGCATGGACGAGGTTCGGGCGGGCTGGGATCTGTTCACAAAGTACCCTGTATGACACGGCGGCGAATCCTCCTCCCGCTCCTCCTGGCAGCACTGTTCTGCGCCTGCGCGCCCTCCCGCCGGACGGCGGCGGTGCACAGCCGAGCGGAAAACGACCTTCGGATGCAGGTGCTCCGCGAGGAACTCTCGACGCGCGACAGCCTGTTTTTCCGGGCCTTGTGCGAGGAACTGATCCGCAACCTCGACGGCGAGCGGCATCTGCACCGGGTTGTCGGGGAGGAGGTCGAGACCGTCACACGGGAATACGACACCTCCCGTCCAGTCGATACGCTGACCGGAACACCGCCCCTGCGGCGGGAGACCATCCAACGGCGGCGCCTTACGGATTCCACTCACGAGGCGGACCGTGTACGACAGACCGAACACCGAATCCAGGCCGACACGATCCTCGGCGGCGGTCATGCCAGGCAGCAGCTTCGGACGGAAGGAAATACCTCCCGGCAGGAAGCCGCCGAAACAGATCTCACGACGGCCCAGCGTCGCGGCCTTACCTGGTGGCAGCATGCCCTGTGCATTGCCGGACTGCTGGTCGTGGCTTATGGCACTTACAGATTATTCAAACACCGTTAAAACAACAATTGAATGGCAAAAAACAATCATACCGCAAAAACCGCCGGGAAAGCTCCGAAAACGGCCGGAGCCTCCGTCCAGACCGCGGACGTGTCTATGCAGGTAGGGAACGAATCGCCCGATCTCCAGCCGGCTCCCGACACGGAACCCGCCGCCGGGAAGGAGGCGGAACCGACGCCGTCGGTCCCCGAAGCTCCGGACACGACACCCGGTCTCCGGCCGGACTCCGCATCCGATGATGAGAGCGGCACGGCGGATCGGCAGACCGATGACACCCCGGCAACGGCCGGGGAGGACGAGCGGCCACTTTCTGCGGTAACGGCATTCGCCGACACCCCGGAGGAACTGGCGGCCCGCCAGGCTACCGAGGCGGCGGCCCGTGAGGCGGCAGACCGTGCAACCACGGAATCGGGAGTCGGGAGCCGTCTGAAGGCCGAGGCCGGGCGAATCCTGGCCGCATACCCGGATGCCCCTGTCGTCTACATGACCTCCAACGGGTTCGGGTTCTTCAGGGAATCCGAGGCCCGCAACCATGCGGCCACGCTCCGCGACAAGGCAGTAATCACCGTAAAACGCAAATAAATGTTACCGAGAGTACGAATCAACTACGCCAACGGCACATTGGGACAGGTGGCCGCGATGGCGGACGGCTGCCTCGGCATGATGGCGCTGGGTGCGAAGGAAGTGACGGGCGACGACAAGTTCAAGCTGGGCAAGGCGTATACGCTGCGTAAGCTCGCCGACCTGGAGGCGCTGGGCGTCACGTCGGAGAATAACCCGAACCTCTACCGCAACGTCAAGGAGTTCTACGCCGAGGCGGGCGACGGAACGGAGCTCTGGCTGACGGGCTATGCCGAGAGCGAGACCTTCGCCAACGCATTCGACAAGGACAACGCCGCCGGAGCCGTGGCCCTGCTCAAGGCGTCGAACGGCAAAATCCGCGGTCTGGTCGCTTTCAAGACTCCGGCCGAAGCCTACGAACTGACGACCACCGAGGGTCTCGACGCCGACGTGTTCGCCGCGCTGCCGAAAGCCCAGCAGTTGGGCGACTGGGCCACGGACACGCTGCGTGCGCCAATCTTCTCGCTGGTCGAGGGCTACGGCTATGCCGGGGACCCCGCGGCGCTGAAGGACCTTACCGAAACGGAGTACAACCGCGCGGGCGTGGTGCTCGGCGACACCGCGGCCTCGTCGAAGAACGCCGCGATGGGTGTCGTCGCCGGGCGCATCGCCGCCTCGGCCGTCCAGCGGAAAATCAGCCGCGTGCGCGACGGTGCGCTCCAGCCGCTGACCTTCTACGTGGGGGCCGAGCCCGCTGAACTGGCCGACCTGGAGACGATCAACGACAAGGGGTATATCACCTTCCGCACGTTCGTCGGCAAGGCCGGGTATTTCATCACCGACGACAACCTGGCCACGACGCCCGAGGACGACTACCGCGCGCTGACCAACCGCCGCGTCATCGACAAGGCGTACCGCATCGCCTACGCGCAGCTGGTCGAGTGGCTCAACGACGAGGTTCCGGTCTCGAAGTCCGGCACTCTGGTTCCCGCCTGGTGCTCGACCGTCGAAGCCGACGTCGAGCAGGCCATCGAGACGCAGATGACCGCACAGGGCAACTTGGGCAACGATCCGTCGGATTCGTCCGATACGGGCGTGGAGTGCAAGATCGACTACGACCAGAACATTCTGGCCACTTCGCAGGTAAAGATCGGGCTGCGCGTCAAGCCCAACGGATATGCAAAGTATATCGACGTGGAGCTTGGGTTCAAAACCGCATAAAATGACAGGACAATGATCAATGGCAAAGAATACGGCTGGGAGGATATCACCGCCTACATGGGCGGCCGTGACGTGATGGGCTTCCGCTCGATCAAGTACACGACCAAGAAGGAGAAAGAGGCGCTTTATGGCAAAGGGAACAAAGCGCTGGCTATTCAGAGCGGGAATATCTCGAACGACGGCGAAATCGGACTCACGCAATCCGAAGTCGAGGCGCTGGAGATTGCATCGGGCGGCTCGTTGCTCGACATTCAGCTCGACATAGTGGTTTCCTACGGCGACCCGGAGAAGGGCGACCTCCCGACGATCCACAAGCTACGAGGCGTACAGTTCACGGAGGATCCGCGCGAAACCAACCAGGGCGATAAGTTCCAGGACCTCAAGCTGCCTTTCCTCTTCTTACGGAGAGAGTAGACGAAGACGAACAACGATCCGGCTCCGGCCGGGCAAAACAACGAAAAAATCGAAATGGAGAACAAACAAACCCTTATCGGCGAAGTTACAGCCGACCAAATCAACGCTTGGAAAGAACAGCACGGCGAGGTATTCGCCATCAAGGTAAACGGCCACGTGTGCTACCTGCGCAAACCCACGCGCCGCGAACTCTCGTTCGCAACGACGGCAGGCAAGAACGATCCGCTGAAGTTCAACGAAACCCTGCTGCGCGGGTGCTGGCTGGGCGGTAGCGAGGCAATCCGCCGCGACGATGACAAGTTCATGGGCGCGTCGGGAGTGCTCGACAAGATCGTACCCTACGCGGAGGCCGAGCTGGAAAAGCTTTAAAGGCTACCGAGGTCGATCCTGCGGAGGGCCGCGACTGGGTCCGGAAACTGGATACCCAGCTGCGCTATTACCTCCATATCGACCCCGATAGCCTCACCGACTGGGAATGGGCCATGCGTGTGAACGAACTGAAGTGGATACGCAAGCAGGAGGCGGAAGCCGCACGGCAGAAATAGCAGGCCCGGAATCACAAGGTTCGGACTGTCGGGAGATTTACTTCCGTGCGAAGGACAACACCGAGGGCCGCGCCGGCATCGTCCGCGGGTCACTTTCCGCAAGTCGCGCCGTTGTCACGTACGGGGGAAAGAACCCCGCGATCCGGACCTTTTCTAATTTTCCATATAGAGAATGAAGGCGAGCAGCAGGTAGAGCAGCGACCAGCCGATGACGATGCACCGCGCCTGCCACGGATGCGTTTCACGGTTTTTATACGCTACGGCAAAGGGCATCGCAGGCAGGCAGAGCAACACGCCGAGCGCTTTCGGGATACACGGCAGCACGGCCCGCGCAGCCTTCAACACATAGAAAACCACGGCGACGACGAACCAAATACCTATAAGTCCTGCTACCATACGCAGCGAAGATACGAAAAAACGGACACAATGGCAAATGTTGTCGAATATACGCTCTCTCTGAACGACTGGATCACGGGGAAGTTGAATAAGATCAACATCACCAACAACCGGGCGTTGGAAGTCTGGGCGAAGGTCGAGCAGCGGGTGAACAGTGCGAGCAACACCATGCAGAAATGCGGTGTCACGCTGGGCAGTCTCCGCGAGCGTGTCGATGCGCTACGTGCCGAGCGCGAGTGGATTCCAGCCAGCAACATCAACGCCATACGTCGTACCAACATCGAGGTCAAGGCCCTCGAACGACAGATCCGCCAGCTCGAACGGGTGAACGGCGGCAAGATCAAGACTATGCTGTCGGATGCCTTCAACAGCATCCCGTTCGCCAATACGCTGACCAATCCAATCGTCATGGCGGGCATGGCGGGATTTAAGGCGCTGCAAACAGGTTTCGAACGGGAAAAGGTGCAGGTCGCCTTCGACGTGCTGCTGCGCGGTGACACGAAAGCATCGGAAGCGCTGCGGGAGGAGATTCGCCAATACGGGATGGTAACACCCTACATGACAGCCGAGTTGCAGGATGCCGCGAAAATGATGCTTTCATTCGGCATTGCACAGGATCGGATCATGCCCAACATCAAGGCGCTGGGCGATATCGCAATGGGTGACCGGAACAAATTGAACTCATTGACGCTGGCCTTCTCGCAGATGACCGCGTCGGGACGGCTGATGGGGCAGGATCTGCTGCAGATGATCAATGCCGGATTCAATCCGCTGTCGGAAATTTCCCGCAAGACGGGAAAATCCATCGGCGTGTTGAAAGAGGAGATGGAGAAAGGCAAGATCTCGGCCGAGATGGTGACACAAGCATTCTATTCGGCGACGCAGGCCGGGGGCCAGTTCCACGGCATGACCGAAAAGATGGGACAGACGGCCGCGGGCAAGTGGTCCACGCTTCTCGGACTGGCGGGCGACCTGCTGTTCCGCCTCTACGGGATCATCGAGCCGTTGGTGATTCCCGCCATGACCGCGCTGGAGTGGATCGTCGGACTTGCTGGAAAAGGCATCGACGCCTTGGGGGCAGCTATCGGATGGGTCTCGGAGTTCATGCAGCGGCACGCGACGGTCGTTGCGGTATTGGGCACAGCGCTCGGCATACTGGCGACGTCCATGTTCCTCGTCACGCTCCAGTCCAAGGCGATGGCCGCCTGGGCGGGGATCGTCACCACGGCGAAATGGGCATGGGCCGCAGCGCAGAACGGGTTGAACCTTGCCCTGCTGGCGTGTCCCGTGACGTGGATCATCGCCGCGGTCATCGGACTGATCGCCGTAATCGGCTATGTCTGCTACAAGGTGCAGGGCTGGGGTACGCTGTGGGACGGCACGGTTGGATTCATGAAACATTCGTTCCTGGGATTCGTGGAGAGCGTGAAGCTCTATTTCAGCACGATGATAAACGGCCTTATGATCGGCCTGGACAAGATCAAACTCGGATGGTACAAGTTCAAGGAGGCCGTGGGGCTGGGCGACAGCGCCGAGAACCAGGCCGCCATCGCCCGGATCAACGCCGATATCGAGAACCGCCAGCAGGCGATCATCGAAGGGGCGAAACGGGTCGCAGACCATGCGGCCAAAGCCAGGGCGTCGCTCGACGGCATCCGCCTTCGGTGGGATTCCGAACGGTCGCTGGGCGACGTCGCCGCGAAATTGAAAACCTCGCTGGGGATCGCGTCGCCCTCCCTGCCTGGCATGGGAGGCGAGCTGGCAGCGAATACCCCGGGCAGAGGCAACGGAACCTCCGGCAGTACGGCCGGGGCGGGAGCCGTTTCGGCCATCGCCACGGGCGGCAAACGATCCACGACGATCAACATTTCACTCGGGGCGCTGGTCGATAAGCTGGTTTTCGAGGGCGGCTACGAGGGTTCGCGCGACGACATGCAGCGCGATCTGGAGAACAGACTGATTCAGGTATTGCAAATGGCCGCAACGGCACAATAGGATGGGCAAGGTATTTTTCAACATTGGGAAAGCGACCCCTGACGTCATCGTTTCATCGGATGGCTTGCGCGATCCGCTCCGCATCCGCACGACGCAGGCCCTCGGCGGCTTCGGAGCTCTGCCTCCGTATTTCCTACTCAGGGACACGGACGGGGTGCGGACGGCCGATGCGGACGAAATCCGGTCGGAAATGACAACCGTCGGAACGATAAAATCCGTCATGCCGTTGCGGCTCAAGCGTTCGACTGACGGGATTCTGAACTGGTTCACTTTCCCGCTTGAACCCCTGGTGTCGATCAGCGGCAAGAACGAAATCATCCGACGAACTCCTGCCAAAGGCAAAGGAACGGGAACGGTCAAGGAGCGATGGAGCCAGGGCGACTACGAAATTTCGATCCAAGGCATATTTATCGCCGCGGAAAACGAATATCCGAAAGAGAGCGTCCAGCAGTTGCGTAATCTGTTCGATACTGCCAGTCACCTCGACGTGGAGCATGATATTCTGCTGCTGTTCGGTATTACGCGTCTGGCCATAGAGAGTGTCAGCTTTCCGCACACAAAAGGCCTGCAAAACCAGAACTACGAGATCAAAGCATACAGCGACAATCCGGTTTCGCTTTTTATTCCGGTTTAACGGCGTTCGAAATGTATTCGATGAACTTTGACATAACGATCGGGAAGTATCGGCTGGCGGCGCTCGAAAAGGTTGCGATCAAATGCAGCGTCGAAAACCTGGCTGATACGGCCGATATTACGCTGCCGGGGACGCTTTTCAACCGGGCATTGAAGGTCGAACAGAAAATCGCCGAAGGAGATGCTGTTCGGATCCGCCTGGGATATGATCGGATATTGCGCGATGAATTTTCCGGGTATGTCTCCGAAATCGCTACTGATAACGACTCCGTGCGTATTCATTGCGAAGATGAACTCTAAAGGTCGTCGAGAATGAAGCAGTCCACACGGTTGCCCGTGAGCGCCCCCTCGCGGCCGACAGAGAGCAGGCCGCCCCTGTGACCGATGATCTCCACCTCGTCGGCCGTACGCAGGTACTCGGGAGGTTTGGCTCCCCGCTTGATGGTCGTTTCCGGGAAAAAGGCCGCATATTCGGGCGAATCGATGATACGCTGCACGCGCCGGTTGAACTTCGAAGCCAGCGAAGCCGAATAGGAGGCGATGGCGATCCGCAGGTCGGGATTGCGCCCCAACAGGTAGGCGGGCAGCAGGGTCGAAGCCCCGACGCTCTTGCCGTGCTGGGGCGGCATGGTGACGATCAGCCGGCGGACGCGCCCGGCAGCGAATGCCTCCAGTACGCGGTAGTAGGCCTCGTGAAACCACCGGAACTCCAGAAAGGGATAGACTCCGGCGGCAAACAGGCCGAACGGAGGCAAATCCCCCGCAGAAGTCGGTTCTGCGGGGGACAAGTCCTTCAATACATCTATACTCATAGGTAGTAGTTTTTAAGCTCCGCCCGGTGGCACGGCGCTGCCGAAGGGAGGCGGAGGGGTTCGATACGCACGAGTCGGCCGGATTCCAGAATCGCCGCATCCGACAATCGCAAAACAGCGTTCAACTTTTCGAACGGCAACGGAAAAACGGAACCGCCCGTTGCAGCGGGTATCGAAAACCAAGAACGATGTGTTCGGAAAAAGACCGCAGGAGGCGCCGCTCCGGATGGGATGTGCGATCTTGCGGAGTCGAATCAGAAGAGGTACTCCTTAAGCTCGGAAAAGGAGAAATCGTTGGGGCGTTCCCCCACTTGGTCGGATGTATGGAATTCCCACCAGACGGGAACCAGGTCGTCGATTCGATCGGCGTCGCCTTCGGGCAGACACACCTTCGAACGATAGACTACGATCGAGGCGACGAAACGACACTCTTTCGAACCGTAGTCGAATGAAAACGAGCCGGAATAGAAACTCTTCTCCCCGATTTCATCCAACAGCTTGCGAGCGACGATACCGTATAACTCCGGAATAATTGGATAGGTCATCGTAAAAGAATTTAGTTCAATAAAAAATTTTGCATAAATAAAATAAATCGTTTAACTTTGCAAGACAAAGATAAGTTCAATTTTTGAATTTAATACAAGAGAATCAAAATATTTACCATAAAAAATTTTGATACGATATGACGGGGGATCGCTTAAAACTATTGAGAAAGACAATAGGTCTGACACAAGAGCAATTAGCTCAACGATTAGGCATCGGAAAGGCCGCCCTTTCTATGATCGAAACGGGCAAGGCGGCGCTCTCGTCCCGGAACAAGAACATCCTGGTTCAAGAATTGAATGTCAATCCGGAATGGCTCGACAGCGGAGAAGGGGAAATGTTCAACGCCGAACCCGATCTGACCGCCTACATGCACCGCACGGACAATACGCTGCCGCTGCAAAGCGTCCCCCTCTACTCCATAGAAGGGACGGCGGGCCTGGTGCCGCTCTTCGCCGATCACGCGCAGACGCGCCCCGTCAATTTCATCCACATCCCCAACCTGCCCAAATGCGACGGTGCCATCTACATCGTAGGCGACTCGATGTATCCGCTGCTCAAAAGCGGCGACATCGTACTTTACAAACAGCTCAAGGATATCGGCGACATCTTCTGGGGCGACATGTACCTGCTCTCGATCGACATCGACGGCGAAGAGTACATCACGGTCAAATACATCCAAAAATCCGAGCGGGAAGGGTACGTGAAACTCGTCAGTCAGAACCCCCATCACGCCGACAAAGAGGTGGCCGTGGACCGCATCCGGGCCCTCGCCCTGGTCAAGGCCAGTATCCGGATGAATTCGATCCGGTAGCACGAAATCGCGCGAGCCGTTACGGGCCGTACCCGAAACCGGATTTCGGTGCAGCGTTCCAAATGTTCCGGTTGCGATGCCCGCAGCCGGGATTTCTTCCTATTTATAATTACAAAAAGCACAAAAAAAGCAAAGTTTTAACCAAACAATATTTTTTTAATTACGATTTGTGAGTTTTATCCGGAATATATTTCCTATATTTGTGGCATTATATTATAATGTTTTCGACAAAGGAAGGCAGGGTCGAATCGATCGAAACCGTGCCGGACACAGAAAACGACCCAATAAAGCAACCTTATTATATTACTAATTCACATACAGCAATGAATGAAAACAAGGTACAAGAGCTGCAAGATGTCGTGATCCGCTTTTCGGGCGACTCCGGTGACGGCATGCAGCTTACTGGTACGCTCTTTTCCGACACTTCAGCCTTGCTCGGCAACGGAATCTCGACATTCCCCGACTATCCCGCCGAAATCCGCGCCCCGCAAGGTACCGTAGCGGGTGTATCCGGATTCCAGGTGCACTTCGGAGCCAAAAGACAGCTCAACCCGGGCGACTTCTGCGACGTACTGATCGCAATGAACCCTGCGGCACTGAAGGCGAACCGCAAATGGCTCAAGCCGGGTGCAACGGTAATCCTCGACGAGGACTCCATTACCGAAGAGCACCTTCGGAAAGCGGGTTTCGCAACGCTCGACCCGATCCGGGAGCTGAACCTGGAAGATTTCAACGTAGTCGTTCCGAACATTACGGAGATGACCAAGGCGGCTTTGGCGGATTCCGGTCTGGACAACAAAGCGATGGTCAAGTGCAAAAACATGTTCGCACTGGGTATCTGCTTCTACCTCTACAACCGTCCAGAGGATCATGCGAAACACTACCTCGATTCAAAATTTGCGAAGAAAAATCCGGCTATAGCCGAAGCCAACAAACGCGCTATCGACGCCGGTTACAACTATGCCGCCAACACGCATCAGTTCGCCAATACATATACCGTCGCATCGGGCCAGATGGAGAAAGGCACTTACCGGTCGATCAGCGGTAACGTCGCAACGGCATGGGGTCTTTGCGCCGCATCCGAGAAGAGCGGTCTGCCCCTCTTCTGCGGTTCGTACCCCATCACTCCGGCTACCGTCATTCTCGAGGAACTCGCCAAACGTAAGGACCTCGGTGTGAAAACCGTACAGGCCGAAGACGAAATCGCGGGTATCTGTACGGCCATCGGCGCTTCGTTCGCCGGCAACTTCGCCGTGACGACCACGTCGGGTCCCGGTCTTTCGCTCAAGAGCGAGGCATTGGGTCTGGCCGTGATGACCGAGCTTCCGCTGGTAGTCGTGGACGTACAGCGCGGCGGCCCCTCGACGGGTCTTCCGACCAAGACCGAGCAGAGCGACCTTCAGCAGGCCCTCTACGGCCGCAACGGAGAAAGCCCGGTAGCGGTCATCGCCGCTTCGATGCCGAGCGACTGTTTCCACTACGCATTCGAGGCCGGTCGTATCGCCATGGAGCACATGACGCCGGTAGTGCTTCTCTCGGACGGATTCATCGCCAACGGTTCCGAACCGTGGAAGATCCCTTCGATGAAAGACTACCCGACCATCACCCCGCCGATCATCGACAAAACCGAGGACGGAGGTCCCTTCATGCCCTACGCCCGCAACGAGAAGTTGGCACGCAGCTGGGCATTCCCCGGCAAGGCAGGTCTGGAGCACCGTGTAGGCGGACTGGAGAAAGACAAGCTGAAAGGCAGTATCTCGATCGATCCGCAGAATCACCAGGAAATGACGAACCTGCGTGCCGCGAAAATCGCCAAGATCGCCGACTACATCCCGCACCAGACGGTTTACGGCGACCCGGAAGGCGATCTGCTCGTAGTAGGTTGGGGCGGTACACGCGGACACCTGCAGAATGCCGTCGATAAAATGCGTGCCGAAGGAAAGAAAGTTTCGC